>Ga0123357_10003114_pt1 | contig 18827 bp, 11 predicted proteins | sample TergutEmb28metaG_FD_89873 | JGI IMG/M metagenome (GOLD analysis project Ga0123357, IMG submission 89873) | Embiratermes neotenicus P4 segment gut microbial communities from Petit-Saut dam, French Guiana - Emb289 P4 | ecosystem: Host-associated > Arthropoda: Insects > Digestive system > Gut ...
GAAGTCGAGTCGCCCCACAAGCTCACGTCGCTCAGCTGGCGTCTGGCCTGGTTGCGGTTTTGCTTCGGGATGGTGGCTCGCGCAGGATAAACTGTCGTCTCGACGCTGCTCAGCGCAAATGCCTTACGAGTCATTTGGATGTTACTTGCTATATAAGGTCGCTCAAGGGTCGCTTCGTTTGGCGAGACTACATAAGCCTGAACAATCCGCGGCGCCACGTTGATTCCCAGAACAATAAGAACCACCCAGGTAACTACCGCCCAAAATGGTAGCTTCATTTTATGTGAGCGAGCCGTGACGATCAGGATACCAGCAAGCAGAACCCCTGTGATCATCAACGTGATGAACAACGGCACTTGCACATGCGCATCAGCATAACTGGCGCCAGTAATCATACCTTGAGGAGAATAGGCGAGACGATAGAGCGCAAGATAAAAGCCACCAACACCAGCAAACAGAATATAGAGCGCTCCCAGGATAGAAGCAGCCATCTTCATATCCCAGCGCTGCTTATCGAATGCTGCCCGGATATCAGATTGCTGAGGGATGATAAGGGCGACCAGAACCAGGATCGTTGCCATGACCATAAGGCCGATGAGCCACGTATAGATCACATTGAGCGCAGGTATCGTAAAAACGAAAAAACCCACATCCTTGTGAAGGAGCGGGTCGCGGATCCCGAAAGATGAGCCTGCCACCGCCAAACGAAATGTGATCCAAAACCTCGACATGCCGATACCACTGATGACAGCCATAATCACGGCAACCCAGCTTGCAATGCGCAACGGGTCTTCATCGACTCGCGCCATACGGCCTATCACGTTGATGGTTCCCCAGAGTATTGCAAATGCGATCAGCCCGCATACCACCATGGTTACCGCCTGAGAAACAATGCGCCCTACGAATACTCCCTGTTGTCCCAGCGATTTATACCACAGGTAGTTCAGCCAAAGTCGTGCAAGTCCATAGAGAGCCAGCAAGCATAAAATAACGACCACTGCTATTATGATGCCCTGTAGCACTTTTCTCGAAAGGCGCGTCCTCTGTGTGGGTTTTGCCATGCGACGTTACTTTTCGCTCAGCTTCTGCAGCGCGCCGTCCAAAGTCAAGTCCATCACGGCACGGTTTCCGTTGACCGCGATTACACGCACCAGTTGTGGAATGGCGTTATTCTGTGCCTGCAAAAATACTGGCTGCACATATACAATCGAGTTCGCCACCGGCAGGATCTCCATCGTGCCCATCGTGACATTCGAATTCCCCTGGTTCCAGAGGGCAAGCTGCGGAGCGATTTTAGGATCCTGATTAATGAGAGCATTCACCTGAGCGGCACTGAGGGTGGCATGCCCTTTTGGCAGTTGGTACACCTTCAGTTTGCCGTAGTTGTCTGGCTCGCACCCTACAGCCACCAAACTGATCAGGTTCGGTGTACTGACTGGCGAGAAACTATTCATCAAATGGACACGCAGTTGATCTGTCTCGCCTGAAGCAACAAGCATCAGATACGAGGCTGATGATGACTTCCCGGAAGCATCTTTCGCGACCTGCCACAAATCCTCCTGGCTATAGAAAGTCATGGGATCGGTCACGTGGTACGTCAGGTACGTCTGGACCTTTGCATTGAAAGCCCGCTGAGGATACAGGAAATGTGCCGCAAGCGCTGAAGGAATCTCGCTTTGTGGCGTGATGACGGTTGGAAACATCTTCGCCCAGGCATCACGGATAGGATCATCGCCGATCGCATAGAACTTCGTCGCGCCCGTCTCGGCGTCTACTACAACCTTGACCGAGGCACGCAGATAGTTCTTGCCTTTATCAGGGCCGCTGGTTAACTTCTGAGCATAGGGAAACGTTGAGCTTGAAGTGTAGCCATCCAAAATCCAGTAGGTGCGCCCGCCAACGATCGTCAAAGAGGGGTCGGTATCATATTTGAACCAGGGCGCGATCGACTGGGCACGAGTTACGATATCACGATTCTCCACCACAACTGACGTGCGCTTCAGATAGCCCGAGAAAAGGAACTTCGTCGAGCCGTACTTGATCGCCCAGGCGATACGGCGGGCAGTCCCTCCAAATCGCACTCCTACGATATCCTTTGAGCGATTGGTCGCGCTGGCAGAACCTGTCTTTGGGTAATCGAATTCATCCAACTTGGTATTCGTGATGATGTAGTCGTTCAAGCCCGGCCCAAAATACAAGCGCTGCTGTGCAGATTCCACTCCAGCAGGAACTTCAGTCGTTTCCTGGGAGACCGTAGGCGGAACTCCTCCCATGAGGAACTGAAGTACGCCCTGGTTGGCTTCGCTTACTGAACTGATAACCGAGCCATAGCCATGCGTATAGACCAGGTGCGAGTTTACCCAGTTATTCGTGCCGCGCGGCAGCCCGGAAGCATTGATTAAGCGCGACGAAATCAATACCTGCTGCTGCTTGCCGTCTTCTGCAACCGAAAAACGGTCGGTCGTCAGCTTAGAGAGCGTATAGTAGGGGCGGATCTGTTGAAGCTGATTGAAGGTCTGGGTGGCAACGTCTGCCGAGATGGAATCTCCCCAGAAAGCCACATCACGCAACTGCTCCATCACTTGATCTTGCTTGCTTTCAGGGATGCTTGCCAGCGCCGGGTATTGAGTCGTCGTCGAACCTTTAAGTTCAAACGCCTTTCGGGTCATTTCGATGTTTCGCTTGATATAGGGACGCTCAAGGGTAGGCTCATTTGGTCCCACCACATAGTATTGGACGATCCGAGGCACAACGCTTGTCCCCACAAACAGGATCGCTACCCATATCATCAGAGAGTAGATCGGGAGCTTCAGCTTACGCGAGCGCGCGGTTACCAACAGAATGATCGACACAATCAAACCAGTCACAATCAGGAGGATATAGATAGGTAACCGCACGTGGATGTCTGTATAGGTCGCACCCGCCACGATGCCTGCGTTTGAAGAATCAAGGCGGAAGAGAATGAGGAGGTAGTGAGCAGATCCTCCGATCAGCACATAGAGCGCCATCAGAACAGAAACAGCAATCTTGATGTTCCAGCGGAGTTTTTCCCACACGGTTTTTATGTCAGCGCGCTGAGGGATAAGCAGCGCCACAAGAACCAGAGTCGCAGCAGTACTTAAAAGCCCGATAAGCCAATCATAGAGCACATTAAGCGCTGGTATCACGAAAATAAAGAAACCCGCGTCGATTTTGAAAAGAGGGTCAGTAACCCCGAAAGATGCCCCTGAAACCGCGACACGGAAGGTCATCCAACTGCTCGACATCCCCACCCCGGCCGAGATAGATAATGCCAGCGCAACCCAGCTCACCAAACGCAGAAGCCTTTTATTGACATGCGCTGCGCGGCCAGCAAACTGAACCGAGCCCCATAACACAATGAATGCTATCAGGCTGCAGGCGATGATCGTGAGTGCCTGAGCAATGAACCGTCCGATGAATACATCCTGATGACCCACCGCTTTGTACCACAGGTAGCCAAGCCACAGCTGGATAAGAGCATATATCAGCAGGCATGCGAGGATAATCACTGCTATGATGATGATGATTCGCAAGACCCGGCGCTCCAACTTGCGCAGCCTTTTGATGACATCAACACCCTTCGCCACCCACTTCGTAACGCGCTGCGTCACCTTCTGTGCGCTGCGGCGTACAAAATTAACAAATCTCTCACGACGTGTTTGCTGATCTGACATGACTGTAATGTCTCCCTACTCCGGTGCTGGCGCGTCAAGCACCTGCAGGTCATAATCAATCGGAATAATACCTGCGCCAATGAACTCGTCCTGCGTGATATAGAATGGCTTTTTGCTGATGTAGAATTTTTCCAAAATCGAGTCCACGCCCCATAACCCGCCGGAAAGCTTATACTCCCCTGCCAGAAGAGAGAGGTTCTTGATGCGAACCTTCAGATGATGGCGACCTAACGATGCATCGATCAGCGCATTGTCATCTTGCTCATCACTTTGAAAGATCACTACATCCTCAGCATTGCGGATGATGTAGCAAAATCTCAGACCTTCAAGAGGGCGCTTTACTTCATAGTCGAACTCATAGAAGATGTCGTCACCCATCCTGAATACATCAGCCACATTACCATCAGCATTATGCATCCGGAAATTGCTTGTGCCGATGATATCTCTGACCTCTTGCGGAGCCTCGTCTATCTCTACTTCTTCGGATGCAACGCGCTGGCGTTGTCGCTCAGCCCGAAGATAGTCATCAAACTCCTGTGAGACCGGCCCGATATCTCCATAGTTCTGCATGACTCCCTCTTTAAGCCACAAAGCTTTCGTACAGAAGGCTTTGACCATATTAAGTTGATGGCTGACAAAAAGAATGGTTTTGCCGCTACGTCGGAACTCAGTCATTTTTTCGATACACTTCAGCCGGAATACGTTATCGCCAACTGAAAGCGCCTCATCGATAATGAGGATATCGGGATTAACGCTCACTGACACCGCAAAGCCCAAACGCGCTTTCATGCCGCTTGAATAGGTGCGCACCGGCTGGTTGATATGATCGCCGATATCGGCGAAATCAACAATCTCCTGATGCGCTTTCTCGATTTCATCTTCAGGTATCCCCAAAACAAGAGCCCTTAAGTAAATGTTCTCGACGCCTGTGAGCTCCTCATCAAAACCCGACTGAAGCTCCAGCAAAGCAGAGATGCGACCATTGACTTCGACACTACCCTTCGACGGTGTGGCAACCCCCGCGATAATCTTAAGCAACGTGGATTTCCCTGACCCGTTCTTCCCCAGAATGGCGATAGATTCACCTTGAGGAAAATCAAGGGTAAGGTTGTCGAGAGCAACGAAACGCTGTGCGGGATCCTTTCGACGAAAAGGCGCTATCGTACGCTCAAATGAAGACTCGTAGATCTTGTATGATTTCGTGAGATGTTTTATGCTGACCGCAGTTGCCATCAGGGGCTCCTAAAGTACGTCCGCGAACTCGCTGTGGAGTTTTCGGAACACGAACGCGGCCAGTAGAGTCAAGACAGCCCAAAGCACCCAGAAGTACAACATCGAGCCTAATTGCTGAAAGAACCAGGCTTTCGAAACAAAGCAATTTCGATACCCAAGCACAACATAGGAGAAGGGATTACTCATGATAGCCATCTGGATAGCAGAAGGAAGATTTTTGATCGACCAAAGTGACGGCGTCATCCAAAAGAATGCCGTTGTTAATGAGCTGACTGTATGCATAATATCTTTGCTGACTGCAGAAAGCGCTGAGAGCAAGTAGGCGATCGGGAGTGAGATCAAAAGGCCACACAGCATGTAATAGGGAAGCTGAAGCAAGTAAACACTGATGCCAAAGCCAGATAAGATGAAGATTGCGATGACGATACCCATCATCATGAAGTGAACGAAGAACAGCGAAAGCACTGAAGAGGCTGGGATGGTGTCGACCGGATAGACAAGCTTTGATACCAGAACCCTGTTTTGACGCAAAGAAGCGCCTGCGTTGGTAAGAACAGCACTGAAAAAGAACCACGCCATGATCCCGGGGATCATCCAGAAGGAGTAGGGAACTCCTTCGATAACGTTACTCCGACGGATACCGACAGACACAACCAGCCAATACACAACGCAGTAGAGTGTCGGATGTACCAACGCCCAGATGATCCCAAGCATAGAACCACTATAGCGTCTCTTAAGCATGATCTGCGCCATGCCATACATCTGCTTAACATTTTTGATATTTGAGGAAACGATCTCAAATACGTTATTTAACAGGCCTTGCAATGCACTCCTTTGCCATCACCTTATCTTCAGCACAACCATTTGCGTATGCTGACGGGCATCAACTATCTTCACACTAACCTATTATAAACAGCAAAGTCATCATTAATGGAATTTTTCTCATTATTGTTGCGAATCAGAGGCTTTACGCTTGCCGACATGCCTACCAACTCATGAAGGAAGCTTCGTCCAAATCATGGTAAAAAGCACCGATGGCGAGCCAACCTGTCATACTATTAAGCAAGGTATCCAACAGGAGGTATTTATGACAAAGAACTACAACATAGCCCTACTTTATGGGGGAAATTCAAACGAGCGCGAGGTGTCGCTGAACAGCGCACCCTTTGTGGAAGGCTGCCTTACAGCAAAGGGTCACCGGGTCACGAAGCTCGATACTGCCGAGGCAGGCTTTCTCGAAAAGCTCAAAGCCCTCCAGCCCGACGTCGCCTTTCTTGATGTGCACGGCAAGGGGGGCGAGGACGGCACTTTGCAAGCCCTGCTCGAGTTCATGCATATCCCCTATACGGGCTCTGGCGTGCTTGCAAGCGCCCTTGCCATGGATAAGTACCGATCAAAGCTCCTCTACCGGGCTCTTGGCCTCAACACACCCTATTCCCTTTACCTCACGCAAAAGGATTACAACAGTCAAGCGGCACGTGCTGAAGACATTCTCCAGCATGTTGACCTCCCGGTGGTGGTTAAGCCCTCCGATGATGGCTCATCGGTTCAGGTGAGCATTGTCAAGAAAAAGGAGGAGCTTGACGAAGCGGTGCGGCAAGCCTTCGGTTCAGGTTCATCAGTGTTGATTGAGAGTTTCATCAAGGGTTTGGAAGCTACTATCCCGGTCGTTGGCGCCGCAGAACCCCAGGTTTTAGCCACCATTGAAGTAGTTCCTAAAAATACCTTCTTTGACTACGAAAGCAAATACACCGACGGCGGTTCGGAGCACATCATACCCGCTCGCATCAGCAAAGAACTGACAGACAAAGCTAACCGTGTGGCCTTATTAGCTCACGGCGGTCTCGGCTGTTTTGGTGTAAGCCGCTCAGACGTCATCATCGACGATCAGGAGAACGTGTGGATACTGGAGACCAACACCATTCCGGGCATGAGGGATGGAGGGCTCTTGTGTGACGCCGCAGAACACCAGGGCCTCGGCGCAAGCGGACTCTTTGAGCAGCTCACATTCTGGGGTATAGAGAGAGGCACTCGTTTTCAGAGTGTTATTTGATGCTGCCTAATGCCCTTTTGATCTGGAGCACTGTGTCCTTTTCCTTCTCATAGAGTGCGTCATAGATCGATTCATATATGAGCGGATCATAGGAATTTTTTTGATCGACTCTGTCACAAAGCCAGGCCAGATATTCAAGCCGGTGCTCCCGGTAATAATCGACATCGAACACTCCGGAGAACAAGTCGAGACATCCCAGGATGTCAAGGCAGATCAGGGTTCTTTTGCATTCCCCACAGTTCATACAGTTAGAAGACTCTGCGGTACAAACATGAAGATACTTCTGCGCTTCCTTAAGATGCGCGAATGCCCATATCTTCTCCAGGCACGTTTCACTCATGCCGGAAGAGTAAAGGCGCAGGCCAGGTGTACTCAAGCATTCCAACGTCAAAATATCGTAAAACGAAGTGTAACGGGAGTCCATGTCATCGAAGGCCAGGGGCAACAACCCACAGCCATGTGATCCCAAGTGATAGGTGCGCCAGAACTCCTGCATGCAATAGACCGCAAAAATATTATTGAACGTCGCGGTCAACTCGAAGTCGCCTGGCAGACATACTTCCAAATTCGACTTGGTCTGCAAGAGCGGGATTCCGAGTTCTACAGCGCACTTCCGTGACCGATCATAGAGAGCGTCCCTGGCTGCGGCGTGCCCAAACCGCCAATAACAGACATTGGAGGCTCCCACATCATGTTGAGCCAGATGAGTGAGCTGCTGACTGGGAAAGCGATCATTCCTGAGTGTTTCGACTGCGTAAAAAGAATCGACGCCCAATGAGAAACCCGCCCCTACCGCACCGGTCTCCTTCTTGCCTGTTCTCTGATCGATAGAGCTCTTTTTAGGCAGACTCGGGGCTACATCAGCAAAGACCGTTGTCGGATACAAAGACGATTTCTTCGTCATAGCTGGCACTAACTCTGTTTCGATCTGAAAAAGAAGGTCTTCGGTGACGGGAGCATCACAAATAATATCTTGTCTTGTGCGCATTGCGTAAGGGAGCGCCGCTATCACATAGGCATCCGAACGTTTATCACAAAGGAACGCGCTATACTCAGAAGGCACGTCAAAGAAGATAACCCCTTTTCTTTTATCATCTTCAAAGCGACAAAGGACACGAGCTGAAGTATCTTCAACCTCCAGATAGGGCGCCGCAAATGTCAGCATGGTTGATCGGCCTCCAGCGCCTCATCGATTAATGAGTATTCTAATGAATTACTGATAGCGTACTTTTCAGCATATGAATCACGCATACACACTACCTCCAACTCTGGGCAGCCCTCAAAGGCCTGTTCACCGATCATCGCCACGCTTTTAGGGATAACGATACGGCGCAGTGATGTACAGCCAAAAAATGCTCGCTTGCCAATATGGGAGCAGCCTGTCGGAATGACCATTTCCTGAAGTAAAATGCAACCATTGAAAGCACTCTGGTCAATGAGCCTCAACCCTTCCGGCAGGCGCACCTTACGAAGATTGCTATTCTTGAAAAAAGCCCCAAACCCGATATTCTTGACCGTGGGAGGTATCTCGATCGATTCCAAATCACTTTCCGCAAATGAATTCTTCCCTAAGGCAATAAGAGGGATATCCTCGATAGAGGGGGGGAGACCTATAACGGGATCACGGGATAACCACTTGTTTATCTGTGCCCCTTCTGGCATCAAGGCAAATCTTGCCTCCTCAGTTTCTATCCTTTGCCCATATTTACTGACTATATCCTGGTCATTGATAGTAAAACTCGTACCGAACATCTCGTCAATCGAAAGAAACAAGCGTACCCCATGGCCTCCTTTCCATAGTATGAGATCTCCTTCTTGAATATACGCAAGAATCGCCGCATTCAGCTCCTCGCGATCTTCAGTATGAAACACCTCCATATCACTCTGACGCACACGCTCTGCCATGGTGCCCAAAAGTGGCCCATAGCAGAACACCTTATCAATATGGTCTTTATACTTGATCAGCGTATCAGCCAGGGCTTCATGTTTGGCGACCTCATCCTCGCCTAATTCATGGATGTCTCCCAAGACCACAACTCGCCGACAACCCGTTGGCAGAGAAATATCCGCGATTGTCTCAATATCCTGTCGTACGGATTCCGGTGAGGAGTTGTAGCAATCTATATACATCCGATAGCCAGCGATGTTGCAATAGTTCTGACGCATTCCAAAAGTACGAAGCTTTCTGAGCTGCCGAATGATGATTCCTTTATCGATGCCAGCAGCCTCACCCAGCGCGAATGCCGCAAGTGCATTATATATATTATGCTTACCGATAATATCAAGGCGCGCAGGCATTCTTCTTCCCTCATTGACGATCGTAAAAGTGATATAACCGTCATATGTTTTGATATCTTCAGCACGATAGTCGGCTCGCTTGTTCTCAATGCCATAGTAAATGATCTTCTTGTCACTTTTATATTCCCACAACGCTTTATCGTCGGCATTCAGGAACGCGATCCCACCGTCACGTAACTCGCGTACTAAGTTTGCTTTATTTTCCAACAATCGCTCCCGCGTACCAAAAGTCTCAAGATGGTTATCACGTATATTGGTCAAGATGGTAAAATTTGGTTTGAGCGCAGCTGCGGCATATTGGATATTATTCGAAGGATGACTACCTAACCCTATTTCTTGTATATAAAAACGATGGTCGGGCCTAAGTTTTCGTAGTGCACTATCTAAGCCTCTTAACGTGTTAGTGTTACCCGCAGACTTAAGGGTGGGATAGGCGCCGCTCAGTACAATCGAGATAAAATCCTTCATGCTCGTCTTGCCTTGTGAACCGGTGATGGCCACGATCTTCAGGTCTTTGAGAATTGAAAGGCGCCATCTGCATACCTTCGTGAAAGCATCAATAGGGTCAGGATGGATTATGATCGGCACATTACTGGCGTCCCCGCTATAGGGCTCACCCATAACTGCCAAGGATGGCTGTTTTGCCAAAGCGCCAGCTTTCGCTTTTTCTGTTCCCAGCAAATCGAAATAGGCTTCAAAGCGGCGGGCTATCGACCAACTTGCGTTTGCGCCAGGAAGAATCAGGTCTTTACGACCCAGAAGCTCGAAAGGTACTTCGACCCCGATGATCTGGCAGAGCTTTTCTATGGTCAGTGTTTCGCGAACAAAAGGAGGGGAATACTCGCCAGAGATATCGCTTGTGTCCTCGCGAGAACGGCGCCGGTGTTCTTCCCCTGGATCTGCGCACAAAGTGATCGGATTCCCCTTAACTGACGCCCATATATGAGCATAAGAGTTTCTCTGCACGACAAGTGGCGTTTTCTTGTCGAACGCTGCTTGACCGATCTCGGTGACCGAGGCTGGGATCCCCACTTCTGTAAGGCCAGAGCATCGAGCAAAAGCCTCGCCCTGAATCTCACGCAAGCCTTCTGGTAGCATGATGTGTCGTAGGAAGGCTTTGCCATCAAACGCGCCTGAGGAGATCCGCACGACCGGAGCTTCAAGTACCCTTCTCGGGATTGAAAGAGTCGTTGACTGACCATGAAAACGCTCGATAGTTACTTCGCCATCCGCGATACTAAAAGTATAGTCTGCATCTGCAACGATGTCAGGACAACCAGCAAAAGCTCGGCTACCCACAACTACCAAAGATTTCGGCAAGAGGACAGAGGTAAGCGAAACACAATTCTCAAAGGCTTCCGAAGCTATCCAGCATACGCTTTCCGGAAGTTGCACACTAGTGATCCGCCCGTCACCAGCAAACGCTCGGCGCCCCACGCTGACAACCAGACACCCCTGAATGCTCGGAGGCACAACAAGGGGTATCGAGGCCTGGGATACACTATCCTGCGCAAATCCCGCAACTTCCAGATCCCCATTGGCAAGCTTGTTGAAAGCAAGGCCCTCTTCTTCAAAGTTCCTCGGTAACGGCTCTATTTGCTCGTTTGATGTCTCATCCTTGATGACCTTACAGGCAAAGCCGTGTTCGGCAGCCCATGCCTCTGCATAAGAGCCACTTTCAACAGTGAGCACCAATTCACTGCTGCAATCTGCAAACGCTTTATACCCTATTGAGCACACCGACCTTGGCAGCACAACAGAACGCAGGCAGGCGCAATCCTTAAAGGCATAGCGGCTGATAGAACGACAATGAGCCGGGATAATAACAGATTCCAAGGACGCGCATTGCGCGAAAGCAGAGCGCCCTATGAAGTCCAGACCAGAAGGCAGCTCTACTGCATGCAGCTCCGAACAGCAGAAAAAGGCGCCTCGAGAAATGGTGCGGACCAACCCCGGCAAGATAGCTGCTGCCACTTTCGTCTCTCGGTACGCGAATCTGCCGATCGCAACAAGATCCATCCCGTTGACCGTCTCAGGTAGGCTCAGGCATCCGCTCTGACGGAGTGCCCCCTTCAAAAGTGTTGCGCCTTGCCCTACGGCCATAGCAACAGCGCCGACATCTGCCACGCAAGAAAATGCAACGCCATCAAACACTTGATAGCCTTCTGGCAGGAAAGCTGTTCCGAATACCTGATCGACTGCTGATGGCAGAAAGCGATCTGCATGATAGGCAATCCCGATGATAGAGCCCTTGCGAGCGGTTTTTCTCATTTCCGCTACGAGTTCATCCTCTGTTTCAACAAAAACTGTGGTGACGCCTGCTTGTAAAGCCGCACGACCAACACTTTGTGGGGAAGAACTCGTGCAAACCACTTTCTTGAAAGCCCCGCAATGGCTCGTGATGATCTTGGCTAGATCATCACTTCCGGCATCCAAGTCCTCGGGACACGGGCTTCCCAGCGCTTCATCATAATGAACATCCTGCCTGATATCACCCAAAAAAAGTACTTTTCGAGCACGGTTTTGTTTCGCGGCAGTCACCTGCCTTACCAGCTCAATACTACTTGCCGCAGATGCCCGTCGATTAACGAACAGCTTGCATCGTAAGGCATCCTCGACGTCGATTGCACGACTTTCTTTACTGTCGGTCATGATAATCTCCCACTAAGCATTCAAGCTGAAAGCACGTAACAGCTCATGATAATCCTCAACGGTATTAAGGTTCTGAGTGCCGTTGACCATAAGAAAATCTTTTGATATTTCCCGGGAGGTAAGCGGCTGTCCAACATAGGCGCTATACACATGCCATCCTTTGCCATCGGCAAGCTCGGCACACCTGATCGCCTCTCGAACTTTTGAAACAGCCCGCAAGAACGGCTCTTGTTTTCTGACAATAACGGCGATGATGCTCTTGTGACTGCCAACAAACATCACTTCATCCACGGGAAGGCCAACAATAGTGCTCATCGCCTCATCAGAATAATACGTATCGCCGTAGAGGAAACAGCAGTCATCACTGATGAGCTCTGTGGTGAATCGATCGATCTCAAGCGTGTTGTTCTCGGGCGTATGTCTCAGCGCCCCGTGAACCGAGTAGGCTGGGTTGCTGGAGGTAATGACAATGTCCGTCTCTTCGAGCGCTAACAGCTGATGGACGATCCGCTCGAGTAACGTCTCTCCGTTGATTATCGCCAAATGCTTCGGGAAATCAGCACGGGAATCCCAGCGCGACCCTTTTCCATTTGCCATGATGATGTAGCGCACCAAACATCATCTCCTGGATTTCAAAAAGCCGTGCGCCTTTAAGAACTCTCCCAGCTCTTGCTGGCGCTGTCCTCCCCATAGTTGTGCCGTCGCCAATTCAGTTGATGTATGTACTCCAACAACCGTAAAACCTTCCTGGGTAACAACAAGCATATAGACAAGATAATTCAAAAAAGGAAAATGCTCGGTAGCCTGTGCAAGGGACTCCTTGATGTCCTGCCAGTGAGGAATGTGCATACCCTCGATCGGAGACCTTGTGCCAGGATGACAGTCAAAGACCATTCGCGTTCTCAGCGAAACCGCTGAAGACAGTTCTCCCGTATCGAGATCGATTCGAGAAATCAGCCTCCCGTACTTTGAAGGAATACGATGCAGCGCGATACAAGGTTTCCATGCGCCGTTCGAAATGTCTCTGATCATAATGATCTTAACAGTGGGAATATGGCCTATATCAAAAGAATCGGTATAGTTGTGAGGAACTACCGGCTCAAGAATGTGCCAATTGCTCAGTCTTTTGACCCATTGACCGAACTCCAGCCAATTCGAGAAAGAACGATCAGCGCCAAGAAGAATAGTGCTTCCCGAAAGACGAACCTCGAGTTCTCTTGCAGTCCGGGTTTTCTTAAAAACGAGGGTCTGCCCCGCCTTCAGTAGCGTGATAAGATCGACTAAACGCCTGACCTCAGCACAGTTGCTTATTAGTCTGCCCCCTCTGTTAACGCGCGCTAAGATCTTCTGAACGGTAAGATAATGACCAAGAGCCTCTTTGCTCACGACAGAGTTGTTGATGATCTGATTAAAGGGTGAATTGATCGCACGTGCCCTGATCGCATCAAGCTGCGATATATAGTCTGTCGGGTCGTTGTGTTTAAGGTCGAACAGCACGTATTGATCAGGGGTAAAACCACCCATTGAAAGTGCACGGAAGCGATTCCGTACTGATACCCCATAGCGGTTACCAGCAAAAACAACCTGCTTCCAGATCTGGATCAGGTGGCGAAACCTGCTCAGGAGCGCTCTGAGAGCACGCGTCATATCGCCTCACCAGTCTTGGTTCTCAATATATTGTTACTTCGGTAGAAGTCACCGAGCGCACCCTCTCTCTGACCGCCCCACAACTGCACAATGTTCACGCCGGATGAAGTATTAGCTTCAATGATGCAAATGCCTTCCTTAGTTAACAAAATATCCCAGGCAATAAAATTCAGCCAGGGAAAATGATTAGAGAGTTCTATCATTTCCTCTTTTATATGGTTCCAATTGGGGATCACGATACCTTCGATCGGACTCCCGGTATCGGGGTGCGTCTTATGAGTCTTAAGCGAATGAAGTGTCTGCGCATAGCTAAGGCTACCCGTCTCAAGATCGATCTTTGCGACCAGCCCACCCCGACTACCGTTATCCACGGGAATCGTAGCAGAAGTACCGATACGCTGTACCGCAAAGAACAATTGAAAAACCTGGGTAGCACGGTCTTTGAAAACGATGAATCGTATCGTATTGGTTGTCTTGTCATACAGGCTTGAAAGATAGTCACTTTGCTCAGCACACTCGGTCGCAAACCAATTATTCTGTTCATCCAGGAAGGATTCAAGCTCTGCTCGCGAACACTGATCGCTATCGATATAAAAGCTTCCATCCTCAAAACCTAAACGATAGACACCCTTGCCTTTCCCTGCGGAGATCGGCTTGCAGTAAAGTGCGCGCCTCTCGACCAGGATGTCACAAAGGCTCGCTGTGTCCTTTACCCCTTCTTCGTAGCTCATCATCCTGTTGCGGCTCTTTACCAAAATGATCTTTGGTGTCTGCACGTAATGGCGAAGTAGCTCGTCTGAGATCACTTTATTATTCAACATAAAGTTGAAAGGAGAGTTGATATAACGTGAGCGATACCAATCGAACTCTGAGAGGTACTGACGCCGGTCATGGTGATCGAGGTCATAGAGCACCCATTGATCTGCGAGAAACCCTCCTGAAAGATTAGCCTGAACTTTCTGCCGAAATGTTGCTTTGTGATGATTTCTGACAAAGACGATCCGTGAAAGATACAGCAGGCAGAGTCGGGCGAACTTAAGAACCCGGCGTTCAGCTCTGTGCAGCGTCGACTTCAGAAAACTCCCGTGACGCTGATTCTGCGCTCCAGCAAGGATCTCATCCATTATAAGATCTGCATTTTTGCGTATCGCATTGTCGCAGTCTTCAGGTAAATACTTCTTCTGATAATGCGCAAGGCTCTCATAAGGGTAGGCATCAGTGTTGATCATGCGCATAAGCTCTGCTGCATCCGCGAACACGCAGCCGGGCATTTCCTCAAAGAGATCGATATTCAGTCCGACGTTCTTCTGATAATGCTGATAATCGAAGCAGTAGTACAGAGTTTTCTTGTCCAACGCAGCTGCCTCGACCGCAATGGCTGAGTAGTCCGTGATCAGATAATCACAAGCAGCAAGCAGCTCAAGAGTAGAGAAATCATCGTAGTCATCCTTTATGTCGAGCCGAGGGGCAATCTCCTGCCTCCAGTGCGGGCGGACAACGAGGATGCTCTGTTCGTCATCCACCACTTCCATCAGCTGTCTATGGGCATCGAAAGCGCTCTTTCGAAAGGTCGGCGCATACAGCAAGAGCTTCTTGTCGTTGAACTCGGGATGCTTCTGCAGGAGCTTTTGGCGGATCTCCCGCTGATTATGGCGCAGATAATCAACACGCGGTAACCCGATGTTGCACAGCTTATCAGAACCCACCCGGAAGCTTTCCTCATAGTACCTGTTCCAGCCGTAACCACCTGCCACGATTATCGAATAGTTCTCATGCATGTGGAGGGATTGCGCTAGAGTTTCCTTCCGTCCACCAGGCCTGCCGATACCCGCATACCCGGACTTCTTGATCTTGCCCATCGCATGCCATATCTGAATGACATATAAATACTTCCGGTGTTTAAGAACCGAAACCGGCACTGAGTATGAATCGAGCACTGCGACCCTTGATCTCGCCAGATACCAACAGGTTTTTACCAAAAAAGCTACATATAAGAGCAACGCCACAGGAGAACGCTCATCACCAGTAAAACGGCGGCACAAAAAGACGCACTGGATACTCGGGTCTCTGCGCTGAAGCTCCTCTTCGATCAGAACAAAGTCGAGCGATTTAGCATTCCCTTGGCGACTCAGGAAGAGCACCCGATGCGGTTTGACAGGGAACAGCTTACAGAGTGCATAGAGAATGTTATAGGCAACTATCAGAACCTGCATGCTCAGATGACACCTTCCGTCCTTGCTGCAGCGAACTCGGCAAAGACCGGCTCATAAAGCGCTCTGACATATCCGGGAGGATAGAGTGATTGGAAGAAAGTGAACACTGGAGAAGTGTTGCCTTCGACAATAATCACATCTCCCGTCTCTGAGATGGCAACATCCCAGCCGATGTGGTGAATACCGGGCACCTTCTCTGCTGCGCGAAGACAGGTCGCGACCACACTTTCCCAGCCCGGTAATTGATAGCCTTTCAAACAAACACCCGAGTCAGGGTGCACTTGGTGGATATCCCCATTTCGAGCCAGGGCATCGGTTGAGATCTTTCCCGTCTTAGTGTCAACGAGCGCCCAGATCCCTCCCTGGCAACCATTGTCTGCAGTCTCGCCAACACGCCCGAACTTGACGCATGCCATTACCAATTCGCTGGCTTTACCAGGTCTGGTAAGCGTGTTTATTCGTATGGTGTTCACGGTATCTTCATTGACCGCTGCCATCCGGGGATGCTGTTTGATTCTTTCTTCCAGTATCATGCCCTTTGCTTTGCAGTCCCGGTACATACTCTCAATATCGTCGGTGACTGTGATGAGGCATACGCCCTGACCATTACAGAGCTTTGCTGGTTTGCCAACGAACTGAGGGTGCTTATGTACAAAGGCAGTAAAATCTTCCTGCGTACAGACCCTCGTATCCAGCCAATCACGCTGAGTGAACTCCGCGAACTCTCTCAGGAACCGGGCTTTATCCTGGAGGATCCTACTTTGCTTAATATCCCGGTAGTTCCTGAAATGTATACGCTCTGCATGTGATATGTACGACGCCGCTTCCGCCGTGCTCTTCTCAAAGAAACGATAGGTGAAGTAGGCATCACCATCGTAGTGCAGTACAGCAAATTGGTAACGGAACTTCACATACTGGTTCAGGAGATCCTCATCTGAATGCTGAGGGAAGCTGTATTGCTGGTAGCGTTCTTTAAAAGAAGTGGCTTTCTCCTTGCTGGCTTTCAAATACTCTTCATTGTCCAGCGAAAACTTCTTCTGAGGATCATTGACCCATCGGGTCTCCGCCCTCGCTTCTTCGGGGTTTTCGAGCACCTGGAACAGATCGGTCTGGTCGACCGTGAGATCAGCAGCTGCCTGATACTGTGCGGGTATCTCCATCTCAAGCAAGTCACAAAGCTGTCTAACTGTGAACACCGTCTGGCCGCGATATCTTCTGGCGCGCGTGACCGCATGAACATCCTTGCCCCTCAGACGCCTGATCTTTGCCCGGGCATGATGAAGTCGTGTCATCACAGATTTCTTGCTTTGTGCTGCCACGCTTTCGTGATCCTTTCAAAATGTAAAAAAGCCAACACTTACCTGCCCGCTTCAACGCAGGAAAAGTCCCTGGCTCTGACTCATGAGTATGAATATTATACTATACAAGCGCACTTCATAAGCATCTGCTCCGCCATAGGGTCGGTATGGGGTCGGTATGAGCGATGGTGCAGAAGTATGAAGCGCGGAGAGTGCAGGCACTGGCAAATGATCCTCGATAATCAATCCTCATCAATAATAAGATCCAACACTTTTCGACGCAGCCCCATGTACTCGTCGGAAGAACGCAGCTCATCGTCCTCTGAAGTCCCCGTTAAAGGGTGAGAATACATGGTAGAGAACTCCCCTATAACATGACCCGGACGAGCAGACAACACCACGACCTTGCTACCAAGAGTTAATGCCTCATCGACATCGTGAGTGATGAGCAACGCAGTCATCCCGGTTTTGCGCCATACATCGAGAATGAACATTTGCATATTACTGCGAGTAAAAGCATCCAGGGCGCCCAAAGGTTCATCCATCAAGACGATCGCTGGCTCATTGACAAGAGCGCGCGCTAATGCCGCGCGTTGTTTCATGCCACCTGAGAGCTCGTAAGGTTTTGAGTGTATGAAATCGTTGAGGCCCACGAGCTCGGTGTACTTCCTGACGCTGCTGTCGATCTGCTTTTTTGGAACCTTGCGCATCTTTGGGCCGAAAGCGATGTTGTCATAAATGTTGAGCCAGGGATACAACGTTGGTGTCTGAAACATCATCGAGCGTTGCCAGTCCGGTTTGGTGATCGGTTGTCCTTCCAGCAAGACGGTCCCTTTCGTTGCGGGGTAGATCCCCGCAACGATCGACAGGAGTGTTGATTTTCCACAACCCGAGGGACCGAGTATGCTGATAAACTCGCCTTTATGTACGTCTAACGAAAAATCGGACAATGCGCATATTGGAGGCTTGCCTGCGAAGATCTTTTCAACATGCCTCAAAGACAGAATGACTTCTTTGTCGCTTCTATAAAAAGCGCTTGATCCACTACTTTCGCTCTGCATCATAAAACTTTCATCTGTTATCTACTTGAGGTACTGCCCGGTCACTGCTTTTTTGAATACCTCAGCTGAGGGCTCTGTGGTAATGTCGCCCTGCTGGTATAAGAACTTAGCAGTCTCGAGCATCTTGTTCGCGAACGCATCTGAACCGAAGTAGTCCGACCCCAGTTGCTCTTCGGCTGTCAGCCATGTTGAGCTTTTCACCTGTGCCAGGCACTCTTCTGATGTAAGCCCCAGATCCTTTGCCATAGCGTCGCCTGCTGCGTTGGGATCGTCACGATACAGTTTGACCGCCCGATCGATACAGGCGACATACGCCTTGACCGTGTCGGGATATTGATCAGCAAACTTTGTGCTGACGATCTCGACATCAAGCGTAGGATAGCCAAGTTTTGCAACTTCGCGCGCGCTCGTTAACGCCACTCCGCCGCTATTAAGCAAATTCGTCACCTGTGGCTCCCAGGTAAATGCCCCGTCAATATCTCCCCGCTTGAAGGCGGCTACGATATCGCTTGCCTTCATGTCGATGATATCAACGTCAGAAGCTTTCACCTTATTGACCTCTAGGTATTTCATCAGGCTGTAATGTGACGTTGAAGAAAAGGTAGTCGCGATCTTTTTCCCCACAAGCCCTTGCGCGTCTTTGATGCCCAGGCTTTTCTTAACCACCAAAGACTCAA
>Ga0123357_10003116_pt1 | contig 18824 bp, 11 predicted proteins | sample TergutEmb28metaG_FD_89873 | JGI IMG/M metagenome (GOLD analysis project Ga0123357, IMG submission 89873) | Embiratermes neotenicus P4 segment gut microbial communities from Petit-Saut dam, French Guiana - Emb289 P4 | ecosystem: Host-associated > Arthropoda: Insects > Digestive system > Gut ...
CCGCACGAATGGCACCAGCCCTAGGACACCGAACAGTATCGCCGCCCATGCGAAGACCACCCACGGTCGGTACATCAGATAGCTGCGCACAATCGCCGCGGCAGACTTCATCACGTGCTGCCGCGTCGACCGAAATAGGCGCGACTCGCGAGTCTTCGGGTTGGTGCGCACCGGCACACTTGCTATCTTCAGGCGCTTGTTGCCTGCCTGGATTATCGTTTCCATGCAGTAGCTGAACCGAGTGATCGTGTTGAGAACCATCAGGCTATCGCGCGAGTAGGCGCGGAAGCCACTCGCCGCGTCCGGCAAAGTGGTGCCAGCCGCCCCATTTACCACCCGGCTGCCAAGTTTCTGGAGCATGATCTTGGGCTTGGAGAAGTGTTCGACCAGGTGTACCTGCCGATCGGCGATGACGATGTCCGCCTCGCCTCGGATGATCGGCTGCACCAGGTCGGAGATGCGCTCCTGTGGGTATTGGTTGTCGCCGTCGGTGTTCACTAGGACATCGGCGCCGAGCTCCAGGGCTCGTTGCGCGCCGTCATGAAACGACTGTCCCAGGCCCCGGTTCCGAGCGTGCCGGACGAACTCTTTCACACCGTGCGACTCGGCCACCGCGCCGGTCGCGTCGGTCGAGCCGTCGTCGATCACCATGACGATGATCTCGTCAACGTTGGGTATTTGTCTGGGGATCGAGTCCAAGACCACGGGAAGTGTCGCTTCCTCGTTGAGGCAGGGGATCTGCACAACCAGCCGCAACTTGACGAACCTCGCTCACACGTATTTCGCTCACCGGAGTGCCCGGCGAGCGGTGTGTTGCCGACGATACCGGGGCCTGGCCGCGACAGCACAGCGTGCAGCCGACGCGACCAGACCAGCGCGGCTAACCCACGACGGCTAGAGTACATGAAGTCATGCCCAGAATTGATGATCTCTACGCGGTGATCCCCGCTGGCGGCAGCGGCACCCGATTGTGGCCGCTGTCGCGTAAGGGCAACCCCAAGTTCCTCCACCCACTGACCGGCACCGACCGCTCGTTGCTTCAGGCCACGGTCGATCGGCTGCTGCCGCTCGTCGCGCCCGAGCGCATCTATGTGGTGACCGGGGTTGCGCACGCCGCCGCAGTTGCGAGCCAGCTGCCCGACGTGCCCGATGGCAACATCGTGGTGGAGCCGTCGCCACGCGACTCGGCGGCCGCCATCGCGTTAGCGTGCGGGGTTGTCCGCCAACGCGACCCTGAAGCGATCGTCGGCTCGTTCCACGCGGACCATCTCATCACCGACCCAGAGGCGTTCCAGCAGACCGTCGGAACCGCGGTTGCCGGAGCGCGGGCTGGGCAGCTCATGACCATTGGGGTGGCCCCCACACGGGCTGAGACCGGGTATGGATACCTTGAATGCGCCGTGCCGCCGCGCCCCGGATCGGTCACTGCGCTGGCTAGTTTCCGCGAGAAGCCGCCGGCAGAGTTGGCGGCCGACTACGTGGCCAGCGGGCGATATCTGTGGAACGCGGGCATGTTCGTCTGGCGCGCTGACGTGTTTCTCGACGCGCTGGCGCGCTACCAGCCCGATGTCGCTCACCCGGTCGGTGAGATCGCGATCGCCTGGGACACTCCGGCAGGCGAGGCGACGCTCGACGCCATGTGGCCCACGGTGACCAAGATCGCGGTTGACTACGCGGTGATGGAGCCGGCAGCGGCCGACGGGCTGGTCAGTACCGTGCCCGGCGACTTCGGCTGGAGCGACATCGGCGATTTCGAGACCGTGGCCCAGCTGTTCGGGCGGGACAAGGAGGGCGTCCGCGTGGTGTCCCCGGTCGGGCAAGATGCAGCAGACCGAGTCCTGGCGCTAGACACCAGCGAAGTAGTGGTGGTGCCTTCGTCAGGGCGGCTGGTGGCAACGCTCGGCGTGCAGGATCTCATAGTCGTGGATGTTGACGACGCAGTGCTGATATGCGCGCGTGACCGTGTCCAAGACGTCAAGAAGCTCACCGCGTTGCTGCGGGAACGCGGGATAGGTTCGCACGTCTGATGATTTCTCTTGGCACACCGCAGCGGGCAGTGGATCGCTTCAGGGGATGGCTGTGATGGGGAGGCATGCCGCTGGTCGCCGGGCTGGTGTCGGGGCGGGCTCTGCTGGAGGTGCTGCGAAGTCGGTTCGGGCCGGGTTTCGGGGTGATATTCAGGCCTTGCGGGCGGTTGCGGTGGTGGGGGTGTTGGTCAATCATGCTTGGCCGGCCCGGTTGGGCGGCGGGTACGCCGGTGTCGACGTGTTCTTCGTGATCAGCGGGTTTCTGATCACTTCGCATCTGATGCGGCACCTTCCGCGCACCGGCCTGGATCTAGCGGCATTCTGGTCGCGGCGGATCCGCCGGCTGTTGCCGGCGGCGCTGCTCACCCTGCTGGTGACAGTGGCTGGGTCGTGGTGGTTGGAGCCGCGCACCGCGTGGATCGACACCGCCCGGATGGCGAGGGCGGCGGCGACGTATTGGGTTAACTGGCTGCTCGCCCATGACGCGGTCGACTATTTCGCCGCCGACAACGCCGCCACCCCGATCCAGCATTTCTGGTCGCTGAGCTTGGAGGAGCAGTTCTACGCCGTCTGGCCGGTCCTGCTGCTGACGGTCGGGTGGTTGACTTGGGCGGCCACCCGCAGACGCACGCATCGGTCGATGCCGGTGCTGTTCGCGGTGCTGGCCACGGTGGTGGCGGCCTCGTACGCGTACTCGGTCATCAAGACCGGCTCGGATCCGGCGGCGGCGTATTTCATCTCCACCACCCGGGTGTGGGAACTGGGCGTCGGCGCGTTGCTCGCGGTCGGCGTCGCGTGGCGGGCGGGCCGGCCCGCCGGCGGGTGGTGGGCGGCGCCGTGGGCGCGGGGACTGTTGGCTTGGGCGGGTCTGGCCGCGATCGCGGTCACTTTCTGGCGGTTCGGCGCCACGACCGAGTTCCCCGGGTACGCCGCGGCGCTTCCGGTGTTGGGCACCGCGGCGGTGATCGGCGCCCACGTCGATCCCGCCAGCTTGTTGGCCCGGGTGTTTGCGCTGCGCCCGATCCAGTGGCTCGGCGACGTGTCGTACTCGCTTTACCTGTGGCATTGGCCGGCGCTGCTGCTCGGCCCGTACCTGATCGATCGGATCCATGCGAACGGCCATCCCGGGGTCGCCGGGTGGCGGGAGAAGCTGGTGCTGATCGCGGCGGCCCTGCTCGCGGCCGGCCTGTCACGGCGGGTCGTGGAGGACCCGGTGCGCCGCTGGCGGCCGCGGCTTCGGCTGCGCTGGGTCTACGCCGCCGCCGCAGCCGGCATGGCCGTGATCGCGGCGGTGTCGACCGGCCAGATCACCATCACCCAAAACCAGATCAACCACGAACTCGCCCAAGCCAGAGCCGCAGTGGGCGGCCCCTGCTACGGGGCGGCCGCTATGGCCCCTGGCGCGCACTGCCCACCCAGCACCTACCAAACCCTCAAACTCCCACCAGCCGCCGCCAAGATCGGGTTCAGCGCATTCTGGGCGCCGTCCGACTGCCCGCTCACCCATCCCGGTTTCAACGGCAAACCGGCCTGCACCCTAGGCGTCGCCGACGGGCCCCAGGTCACATTGGTCGGCAACTCCCACGCCGGCCAATACATCGGCGCATTCGCCTCGATCGCGACCAAACACGGCTGGCACATGGACGTCGACTGGCATCCCAGCTGTGTCCTAGGCGTGAAACTGGCGGGAGCACTCGACAACCAAAAGGACTGTCCAGCGAGCAACGCGTGGACCATGAACCGATTAGCGCAACAGAAACCAGAACTCATCGTTGTTTCAAACGAGGCGTACAATGCCACCGCCGCTACCGCAGCGCAGGTGCTGCGCACTTGGACCGCCGCGGGCAGCAAAGTCATCGTCATCCGCGACAACCCGGGCGCCAAGCGCGGTACCCCGGCGGGACACGGGTTCCCCGCCTGCGTTGAGGCGCACCCCGACGCCCTCGACTCCTGCGTAGCGAGCCCGCGCCCGGATCCGTGGGCCGAGGCCGCCGACACCGGCATCCCCGGCGTCAAAGTCGTCGACCTCACCAGCTACTACTGCACCGACGCGGGCGTCTGCCCCGGCGTCATCGGCGACCTGATCGTCTACTCCGACGACATCCATGTGGCCGACAGCTACATGCGCACCCTCTCCCCCTACCTCGACACCGCCATCCAAGCCACCGGATACGCCCCAAACTCATGATCCACATCAATCGGGAATGCTCACTGGTGGCGCTGCGGCGGAGCCCCGGCTGTGACCCGAGGGATCCGCCGGGCGAGTAGCGAGCGAGCCCCAAGACCGGCCCACAGCACCCAGCGCACCGGTGCCCAGCGCCAACCTGCCCAGCGCCGTGAGACGTACCTCCAGGCGCTGCGATGGTGCTGCGCCGCCATCACGCCGGCGCTGCGATGGGTGGCGTGGCCCCCAGTGTGCACCACCACTGACGAGGGCACATAGACGTTCAACCATCCGCTCCGGCCCAGGCGGTCGCCCAGGTCCAGGTCCTCGAAGTACATGAAGAACCCTGGGTCGAAACCGCCCACCGCGTCGAACGCGGCGCGCCGAAGCAGCAGGCAGGCTCCGGACAGCCAGTCGGCCGGCCGCTCCGCCAACTCCTCGCGCTCCCGCCGATACGCCGCCGTCCATGGGTTGGTCGGCCACCACCAGCCGCACAGCGCGTGCCCGATGCCGCGGCCCAACGAAGGCAGCGCCCGCGCGGACGGGTACACATCGCCCTGTGGAGTGCAGATCATCGGGCCGAGCGATCCCGCCTGCGGCCAGCGGGCGGCGGCGGCGAGCAACTCGTCCAGCGAACCGGGCTGCCAATGCACATCGGGGTTGGCCACCACGACAAACTCGGTGTCGGCAGCCGCGACACCGACGTTCGCGCCGCCGCCGTAGCCGAGGTTCGCGCCAGTCCGAACCAAGCGCACACCGTTTCGGTGAGCCGCTTCCTCGACTGATCCGTCAGTCGATCCGTTGTCCGCCAGCACCACCTCGACCGGTTCGACGGTTGCATCCGACACCGAGTCCAGAAACGTGGCAAGCGCCTCGCCCGACGAGTAGGTGACAACGACGATCGCGACGTTCATGTCCGGCCCAATCGGTCGCGGGTCATCGCCGTCGCCTTCCCGTACGCGGATACGTGCGCTGCCGCGCAAGCATCCCAGGTGAATGCCGCGGCGCGAGCGACCCCTGCGCCCCGAAGGGTGGCACGGCGGTCCTGGTCATCAAGCAAGCCGCGCAGAGCGGTCGCGATAGAGGCCCAGTCAGGTTCGGTGTACTCCACCGCGTCACCACCCACCTCGGGCAATGAGGTTCGACGTGTGGTGAGCACCGCTGCCCCGCAGGCCATCGCCTCAAGCACCGGCAAACCGAACCCCTCGGCCAGGCTCGGATAGGCGACCACCTCGGCACCGCCGAGCAGTCCGGCGAGCAGCTCGAGCGGCAGGTACCCAGCACGGATCACCCGCAACGGCGCCGGAACCGCTACGAGCGCCGCATCAACGTCGTGGTCCCAGCCGCGCCCCCCGGCCAACACCAACGCGGGCGGCTCGGCCCGGCCATGAGCCGCCGACACCCACCCGCGGATGAGCGCCGGGACGTTCTTCCGTGGCTCAAGCGTCCCCAGAAATGCGACATACGGCCCGGTGAGGCCCAGCCGGTCGCGCACGGCTCGGATCTGCGCCGCGGACGGCGGAGCGAACACGGCGGTGTCCACGCCGAGATGGGCGACGGTGAGCCGGCTCGGGTCGGCACCAGCGACACAAGTCAGCTCCTCGGCGGTGGCGCGCGAGTCCACCACACATTGGGCGGCCCGACGCAACGCCAATTGGGTCGCTGCCCGAAAGAACGCCACCTTGGTCGGGGCGTGCAGCCGCGCGTCGGTGAAGAAGGTCGCGTCATGCAACGTCACCTCACTTGGCACGCGTGCCACCAGCGGATGGGTGTAGTGCGGCGAGTGCAGCACGTCGGCGGCAGCCTGGCGGACGAGAGCGGGCAGTCCGATCTGCTCCCAGGCCAGTCGGACCGGACGACGGTCTGTCGCATGGGGTGCCGCCAGCGGTTCGTGCCCGGAGAGCTCGCGGTAGTGGGCGGTGTCAACCGGGCGGCACGCTACCCTCAGGTCGACCCCAGCGCGCACCAGCGCGGGGACCAGGTTGTCGACGTATCGTCCGACGCCGCCGCGATCAACAGGCACCGCAGTCGCGTCCAGCAGCACGCGCAATCCTGATCCCTCTCCTTCAGCCGGCCAACTCGTAGTACAGCCTCCATGCCCGGCGAGCCACCTCGTCCCAGTCGTAGCGCGCCGCCCGCACCAGGCCAGCGCGCGCCAATCGGGCGCGCAGCGGCTCGTCGCGCATCAGCGCATCGATCGCCTCAGCCAACGCTCCCGGATCCTCGCGGCGCACCACCATGGCTGCGTCCGCTGCCACCTCGACGAGCGCCGGAGCGTCAGAGCAGATAACCGGCGTACCCACCGCCATCGCCTCAGCAACCGGCATCCCGAACCCCTCCGCCCGGCTCGGCGCAACCAACGCGCTGGCCCGCCGCAGAACCACGGCGAGCTCACGGTCGGTCAGCCGGCCGACCAGGCGAATCCGGTCGGCCGCCAGGCCGGCCCTGTTGGCCACGGCAGGCAGGTCTACGCCGCCCCAGCCGGGTTGCCCCGCGACCACAAGATCCGGTGCAGTGTTCCCGAGCAACGCAAGCGCGTTCACCAGGACGTCCAACCCTTTGCGCGGCTCCAGCGTCGCCAAGGAAATCAGGTAACGATCCGGCAGCCGCAACTGCGCAACGACCCGCTCCGTCTCATCGGGTGCCAGCAACAGCGTCCGGGTCACGCCGGCCCCGAGCGCATGCAGCCGGCCGCCAAGAGCGGGGAACAGCGCGCTCAACTCCTCGGCAACGGCGTCAGTTGGCACCACTACCGCGTCGGCGTGCGCGACCGCCGACGCTGCCATCTCCCGGTGCCAGCGGACCCCGCGCGGGGTCAGCGTTTGTGGATGGGTCCATGGCACCGCGTCATGGATTGTCACAACCAATGGGACACGAGCGCCAGCCCGCAGAACGCGCCGCTGCGGTGGCATCAACAGCGTTGGCGCATGCGCAACGTCAGCGCCGTCGAGCACAGGGCCAAGGTTCCGCTCCCAAGCGGCGATGAGTCCGCGTCTTGGCAAATGTAGGCGGCGGGGACCGGCCACGCCTTCGATCACCGCTGGGCGCGTGTCACGGTGCCATGCCGTCCAACTGATCACCTGATCCGTTGGCCCGGCGCTACGCGCAAGCCCAGCCGCCAGCTCAGCCGAGTACCGGCCCGTGCCTCCCGGCACAGGCGCGAGCGTCTGCTCAAGCAACACGGCGGCGCGCACTCGTGTGACCTTACCGATCGATCCAAAGCGCGATAACCGCGCCAACGCCCCGACTGAACCACGCCTGGCTCACTTATTGCACCCAGCGACGCTCACGCTGCCGAGTCGTCCGGCGCTGGTTCGCCCCACCCGGCAAGCGCCCGGAGGTTTACCGGCGCTCGCTCGCCAGCCATCACCGCGTCCCACAGCGGGTGCAGTGCCGCCGGCAGCTCGGACCTGGGCGGCAGATCTGTCTTGCCGACCGTCTTCGCTTCCGACTCACCGGTCACTGCAGTATGCAATGCCCACATCAGTGCGATAGCGTCGTCCTCGACAGGCGTCCGCGCAGCCAGTCCGTAGTCGATCAACCATCCGCTGCCTTGCTCGTCGACGATGATGTTCCACGATCGGACGTCGTTGTGGTTCATACCGGCGGCGTGCAAGTCGGAAAGTGAGTGGAGCACATCGTCAGCTATCTGGCAGACCTCGCCGATCGGCAACGGGGCGAGGTCAGAGACGAGTTCCCCCGGCACCCTGTGCAGCACGAGCCGAACATGACGCGAGGTGAGTTCGAAATCGAGCAGCCTGGGTCGATGAAAGACGTCAGCCGCAGCGAGTTCGTTAGTGAACAGGTTGATCTCGCGCAGCGCCTGCCGGTACCCCTCATCGTTCAGCGTCGGGAATCGGTACTCCTTAATTATCTCGCGATCCGAGAAATAGAACCGGCGTCGGTGCCGCTCCGCCACCAGGGTCGATCCTTGGTAGGCCACGGCCGCCATCCGATCAAATGGGTGTGCCTGACCGTTCACCGTTACTACCTGACGCTTGGTGAGCTTGATCAACGGGCGAGGGACATTCCCCAGATGAGTAGGGAACTCACCCAATTGTTCAATTTCGACATCGCCACGCACCAGATCTAGCACGGTCAGGGGATCTTCGGGCAGCGAGGCCTCCCAGGGATGATCATTGCCTTCGTCGGCCCGAGCCAATTCCAGGATCAACACCGGGACACGATCAACCAGCGCGCGCACAAGTTTTTGCGCCGCAGTCAGGCTCGTGGCGTGTATTACATGATGCAGGACGGACAACAGCAGGACAACATCAAATTGGCCTGGCTGTATTGACCCCACGGTGTTGTCGTCCAGCGTCTTCACCATGAAGGTCGCTCGCAACCCAGTGATCCTGCTGACCAGCCGCGCCACCGACGCGTTCTCCGCACGCATGTCCCAACCAGTCGACAACGCGCCCCGGTCAGCCAGGTACAGGCTGAAGTACCCGAGACTCGAGCCAATGTCCAGCACCCGCAGACCCGGAAGCGCCGGCAGCACGGCCTCAATGGCGCGAGCCCGGTCAATCGAGTCTCTGGCGGTCGCCACACTCACCCCCGGCAGCCCGTACAGCGGCTGGTATGCCTCCACCTGCGGCAGTTGCGAGGCCAGCGCCGTCAGCAACCCGGACGGTTCGTTGCCCGTCAGCCTCGTGATCTCAGCCTGCATGGACGCGACGCGCATACTGTTCGCCCTGACGTTGCCGGACAACGCGGCCAGGGCCGCACCAAGCTCCTCAGATCGCTGGGGCGACAAGCGCACGTTGGCGCGGGCCTGCGCCAACGTTGGCGCGAATCTCCACAAACCAGAGCGAAGCCGGCTCTTGATCTGTCGTATGCGTATCGTCCGTACGACGGACAGCACTCGATCCCTCAATCGGCGACGCGACATTCCCAGTCCGACGCGCGCGGCCCCCGAGTCAGCCCGGCCTTCGAGCGCCGCCCGGGTGGCCCCAGCGGCCTCTTGGCTACCGAGCATCCGCAGTCTGACGGCACCAGCGGCCGGCGCGGCGCGTAGCTCACGCATGATCGCCTCGGGTTCCACATCCTCGGTGGTCACGAACAGCACCGCCTCACGCACGAACTCAGCCACCGGCTGACCGTTGATTCGAACTCCGAACCGGACCGTGTGCACCCCGGTCCCGGGGGTCGGCACCGGTAGTTCGGTATACGCGCAGTCATGCCTCAGCGGCCCCTGATCCGCGCGCCGGACGAGACGAGGGAGCGTTTGCGCGCAGGTGGCAACCAGTTCGACCTGCACAGGTAGCTCGTCGCCACCACAGGCAATCATTTGAATGCTTATCGGAAGTTTGAGCACGGTGTTCGGCGCTGACATAAGGAACTCCGGGATTCCCTGCACCACAATCTTGTGATCAGCGGTCCGCACCACCCACGCCCCTGATGCGAGATCAACTGCGGACACCACCTGATTCGACACCCTTAGCAGGCGGCGCGCGGCTTCGAGCGGGACCAATTCCCTATCTTTGGCGGCGATCTTCGCGCGAGCATCGTTCGGATCGGGCAGCCCCACGAAAATACCGTGTTCATATGGAAACTCATACACATTCTCAAAGACATAGTCGCTTGGCAGCCGCTTCGGACGCCAGTCAGTTCCGAGCATGGGCCAATTAAGCGTTTTGAACAGTCGCTTGCAGTACCGTAGCGGATAGCGCGTGGCAGCAAAGTTGAAATAAGTGCTCCACTCATCCAATGAAAGCCCTGCAGCATTTGTATCAGCGAGCGACGCGGCTTCTCTGAACACTGCTTTGCGAATCACTTGGGGCTGGTGGCTCGAGTACGACAACTCTTCAAGTCCTTGGTCGCGCATGAACCGCAGTGTGTCCACTTGACCAAAGTCATAGTCGTTAAATGAGCGTGGCCAGCGGGTAAGCTCCCCAAAGTAGAATGCGTTATCGGTTCCATCGTCATTGATGAAATCAGAGATCGTAATGTCGCGCAACGGAGCGCTGTCATCATCAAGCATCACGAACACCTCGTCTACAACCGGGTGTTCCACAAGGCTGCTGCGCAGCAACCAGTTCTTCTTGACGTGGTCGCCTTCACGAAACTCCTGTAGACGGGCACCGAGAACCTCCTCGTCACTCAGCAACACGACGGGCACGGCCAGATCCGAAGTCTTGAATCGCTCACGTGTACGCCCCGGACAAATGACCACGAACTCTTTCACCGGCGCGTGAACCGCGTATTTGACCATACTGCGCATCACGCGCTCAGGCTCGTTGCTGATGTATACGAACTGCAATGACTGAGGATTTGCAATGGCCGGCCGCTCCAAGTTCCCCAGCAACTTCCCGACCGTATTCGCAACCGTGTCCCAACTGGTCAGCGTGAAAGAATGATTGATAGCATCTATTCTGGCAGAATAGAGATCCTGGTTTTCCAGATAGGACTCCATTAGCGAAGCAACCTCGAGTGGCGTACCATAATACGAATAGTCGGCAAGCTCCCCGGCAACTTCGTACACGGCACCAGCTTCGCGCGACGTGATCACGATTTTACCTCGGGCCAACGCCTCAGCCACTGGTAGGCCATAGCCCTCGTAGCGCGTCAGATACACGGTCGCGAATGCGCTCTGATACGCGCTCTCAACAACGCGATCACTTGCGTCCTGAACCCAGTGCAGAGTGGCACCGAATTCTGGATGGGTCCTGATGGCCTGGACCAGGTCCTCGGCGTGCCATCCTAGTCGGCCGATCAACACGAGGTGCACACCTGGATGGGTTCGACGCACTTGGTCCCAGGCCTCGATCGCGAGCAGCTGCCGTTTGCGGGGCTCAATGGTGCCAACGAACAGGTAATAGGTTGTGCCTCGGAACGGAGCGAGCGCCGCCTGATCATCCGGTGTGAGTTCGCCGGCGGAGGTGACCTCACCTCCGGAGCGCAGCACGACGGTCGGAATGTGGCGGGTGACTTGGAACATTTCTTGGAAGTCTTGAAAATCTTGTTCCGTGGCGCGTGATATCGGCAGGACGAGGTCCGAATACGTGTAGATCGCCGCGAGGTACGCCAGCCAGCTGCGCACTGTGTTCTCATGAGCCAAGTCCGGATACTTCACCGGCACAAGATCGTACAACACGTTCACAATGGTGGTGCCTTGGCTTTTCAGTCGCCGATACAGATCCGGTCGCTTGAGCGGAGACAGCCATGCGGACTCGGCGTCAAAGAAAACGTCATTCGCTCCCAAGTCCGCAATCGCGAGTTGCCCGGTCACGACAACGTCCGGAACCTGCTCACGCAACTTGGCCAGGTACGACTCGGGAGCCACAATATCGAACACGTGGTCCTGCGCGTTGAACTTCACCAACCGGGTGACCAGATCAGGCCGGGCGATAAGTCGGTGCGACAGCTCGCGAACGTAGCGTTGGATACCTGAGGTGAAACCCAGGGTGGTCACATCCGAGACGTCAATGTTGATCGTGCGAACGCTCGCTTGGCCCACGTTCACGTCAGAGTCACCGTTGTCGCTAAGCGAGCGTATTCCTCGGAAGACATGAACTCGTCGATCAACTCGTCGCGAGTGATCGAGTCCGCAGCCAACCGTGCGGCGGCGGCCCGCACCTCCCGCGGCGCACCTAGTCGGTTCACCAACCGGGTGTAGCAGGCCTGCACGAACTGCTCATCGCCTGCGACCGCGACCAGCCGATCGCGCGGCACGCCGAGAACCGACCACTGCGCCACGTCGGGCGGATCGAAGACCGGCACGGAGTGGTCTACGCCGAGTTCTCTATAGCGCTGCTTGACGTGCTCGACGATGGCCGAGTAGGTGCGAGCAAAGGTTGGATCCAGGTTCGAGTGGGGCACTGTCGGGTTCCTTCGGCAGGTGGCGGAGATCATCCCCATTCTGCCGCATGGCGCTCACGCGGCAGCCACAGGTCACGTGTTGAGGGACTTGCGCAGCTCCACGATGCCGGCGGCGGTGTCGCCATCGAAGATGACTCGGCCGTGGGACAGCACGATTGTCCGCTCACACAACTGTTCCACCTGGCTGGCGGCATGCGAGACGAATACGATCGTCACTCCATTCTCCTGGAATTCTTGGATCTTCTTCAGGCATTTGGCCCTGAACCGCTCGTCGCCGACCGCCAGCACCTCGTCCACTATGAGGATGTCCGGATCGACATGCACGGCGACAGCGAACGCGAGCCGAACATACATGCCTGACGAGTAGAACTTCACTTGCGTGTTGATGAAATCGCCGATTTCAGCGAAGTCGAGGATTGAGTCGAAGTACTCATCGGTCTGGTCGCGTGACAATCCCAGTATGGAGGCGTTTAGATAAACGTTCTCCCGGCCAGTGAGATCGGGGTGGAACCCGGCACCCAGTTCGAGGAGCGCGGCCAGCCGGCCCCGGCGCTCCACGTAGCCCTTGTCGGGCTGCAAGATCCCGCCGATCGTCTTGAGCATCGTGCTCTTGCCCGAGCCGTTGCGTCCGAGCAGGCCCAGGCTTGAACCGGCGGTCAGGTCGAAACTGACGTCGGTGAGCGCCCAGAACGCTTCTTTGTAGCGTCGGGACGCGCTCATGTTCACCAGGCGTTCCTTCATCGACTTGTCCTTGCGCAACACGAAGCGCTTGGACACGTTGCGCACTCGGATTACCTCGGGAGAGCCGGCGATCGTCGGCCGATGGATGGTCAACGGAGCCGGGGCCAAGTTGCTCGCGGGAGGCTCTCCATCGCCGCCAGCCGTCTTCGCGGCTGTCGATGCATCCATCAGATCTCCTGCGCGAAGTTGCCCTGCAAGCGTCGGAACACCTGCTGCGCGCCGAACACCGCGACGAGACCGACACCGATCACAACCAGCACATACGCCAGGAAATGGTCAGGATACGGCGTGGCCGGAACCATGTTGCCATGCAGCTCGGTCGGGTGGGAGCCAATCTGCCACACCCCGCGATGGAAACACATCACTGCTGCGGTCATGGGGTTGCCCTGCATGAGCCACAACAGCCAGCCACGCCCTGGCACCTGGCAGGCCTCAACCACCTTGCCCCAGGGGTAGATGATCGGCGAGGCCCACATGAACAGCATGATCGCGGCTTCAACCAGGTACTGCACGTCCCTCAGGTACACGTTGACCGCCGACAGCAGCAGCGCGCACGCCAGGCCCCAGACGACCATGATGCCGATCCCCAGCGGAATGTACACAAGGTCGCCACCGGTGGGCACAGCCCGCAGGAGCACGCAAGCCAGCGCGAGCACGAGGAACTGGAAGCTGAAGGTCACCACCGCCGAGCCGGTCGAGGCGACGGGGAATACTTCGCGCGGCAGATACACCTTCTTGATCAATCCCGCGCTGTGGACGATCGAGGACGTGCCGGTCACCACGATTTCTTGGAAGAGGCTCCAAATCGTCAGGCCCGAGTACACGTAGATCGCGTAGTTCGGAACGACGTTCGCGGCACCGAGGAACTTGCCGGCTGCCACGGTGTAGATCAACAGCATCGTCAGGGGTCGAGCGAGCGTCCACAGCAGGCCCAGCGCGCTGTTCTTATACTTGGCCTTCAGCTCACGGCGAACCAAAAGGCCCAGCAGCTCCCGGTGGCGGACGATATCGCTGATTGATCGTCCGAACCCCCACACCGAGATGATCCGACGGGCGTCCGATCGCTCCTGACCCCGGCCCTGATCCGGCGATCGTGTGGGGTGAACGACTGCTGTGCCGCCCAAATCGGTCCGCAGGAACGGCAACGTCGCGAGCTTGTCAGCTCGCGCCTGCGCCGTGGCCTCTTGGGTGCTGCCTGCCATAACGCCAAACACTCTACTGGTCGCACCCGTATTCGATGAGTTTCGCGACCATGGTGGAGCCCGCCTCGCCAACGCGACCATCCTCGCCGAAGGGGCTGCCGCAGCGCGGCGCAATGCTACCCTCGGGCTCGTCCAGTGCGCACCGGCCACAGGCCGAGTGGCGCGCCGCGCCGGAGTGACAGCGCGCTTGGCGACCAGCGATTGGAGGATCACCGGTGGGCGACCGGTCGTTTTCAGGTTCTCTTGAGGTGCTCTGGGTGACCCTCATACTCGCGGTCTATCTCTTCGTGATCGGCGTGGCGGTGCGAGCGGCGCTAGCGCGATTGGTGCGTCTCCCAACCAGCGCAGGCCTCACGGTGGGGCTCGGCATCGTGCCGACCGCACTCGGCGTGGCTGCCGCGCGAGTCGCTCATGTGCCGGTCAGACCGGCACCGTGGATAGTGCTGGGGATAGCGGTGGTCGTCCTCGTCGGTGCCTACGCCATCGCGCGGCACTCGGAGCCCGGCACCGCGTGGTCGTGGCTTCGCGAACAAGGGCCCACCAAGTTCGATGCCGCAGCGCTGGTTGCCGGCATCGTCGTGCTAAGTCCGGTGATCTCGCTTGGGCTGACCTACTGGACAACCGGCACCAACGACTTCCCTAGCTACGTCTCCTCGGCGCAGGTCTGGCTCTCCGGTCCGAATGACGCGCACTGGCTGCACGCCCACCCCGACGCGTTTGGCGCGCTGAAACTCCGTCGCGCCGGGTATGAGAAACCAATGTGCACTGCCATCCTCGTCGCAGCCAGCGTGGTGACCCACAAGCCGCCCTACCTGCTGCTGGGCCCAATCATGGCGCTCGCCGTGGTCCTGCTCATCTCGGGCATGTTCGTGCTGGCGACTCGCGTCCAGCGACGCGCGCTGGCCGCCGGCGGCGCAGTTCTTGCCCCAGTCCTGTCACTCATTCCGATGTCCCGCGTGTTCGACGCGCAGCTGGGACAGGTGCTCGCGCTGCCCGCCTTGGTCATCTGCCTGTGCGCTTTGCTCGCCCAGACTGTCATCCAATCGCGCTGGCGTGAAACGGCACCGGGAGTTCTTCTCGGCGCGCTCATCACGGTCACCGTGGGAATGAGCGTGACCCTCATGCTCGGCATCGGTCTGACCGTTCTAGCCGTCGCCGCGTGGCTGCTCATCAAGACGGGCTTCCGATGGCGCCCCGCACTGATCCGCCTCGGCTGGGCCGCAGCAACAACGGCGGTGTTGAGCATCCCGTTCATACACGGTTATCGGATCTCCTTCAGCCACCAGACATCCGGTGACGTTGGGTTCAATGTCCCCCTGGCTTCTCCACTCGGTCTAGTCGGACTCCAGGCACGCCTCATGGCGCCTCCATCGCATCTACAAGCATCGATAGAGTGGCTCGCAGTGATTGTGGTCGCATCAGTCGCCTATCTCGGTGCCAAGCATTTGCGTCCCGGCATGCCCATAAGCGGTATGCTCGCAGCCGTGGCGGTCGCCAATGCGATTGTTCTTCTTGGTCGATACGGCGCTGATTCATACAATTTCCACAAATGGCTCGCTGTGGCGATTCCGTTGACAATGCCTCCACTACTGCTCGCAGCAGCCGGCCGCATGCCGCAGCGCTTGCATGGATCCTTCGATACAATACTGACAGGACTCGGGACAATAGCCCTCATCGTCACATTTCATGCGGCCACCGCTGTGCCCGCCGTCGTTCCCAACGCGCTATGGTCACTCGCCGGTCCCTCGTGCCCCAGGAACGTCTCGACACTCAACATAGACACCGGGTCCTTCTTCGAAGATTCCATGGCCCCATTGGTCGCCTGTACACCAGTCGTTGTCGTCCCAGGCCGAACAAACGCTGATAGCGCGACGCCCGCAGGCAATATCATGTTGATGCACGCCGACCAGGCGACTGCCCTTGGGGCAACCACTGTCACCCCCTTGGAGGGGCCATACGTGCTCGCCACCATAGACTTGGAAATGCCGTTGGGCACTACCGTCTTCGGAACCGGCAATCCAACATCGGCACGTTATCTCTACGGGTCGTGGCAACAGCCAGAGCAAGGCGGCATCTGGTCAAAGTCGGCGCGCAGCCAAATCGTCTTTGATCTCCCCAAGGAGCTCCGCGGCGAGACGTTACAGATAACACTCAACGGGCGCCGTGCCGCTGTACTCAATGCGCCTCGCAGTCTCACGGTGAAGGTCGATGGGCAAACGGTCGCAACAGCCAGATATGTGGGGTCGCCCAACAACGACGACATCAGCTTTCAAGTCGACGCTACCATGGTGCATGACGGTCGCCTTGCAATTCAGTTGAACACCCCCAGCCCGATTGTCTTGGCCAAATATGGTCAGCTAGACACCAGAACGCTCGGCTACTATCTGCACACGCTCACTATCGCCGCTGCTCCGAACTAGACAGCGACGGCGACACTTATCCAACGCCCGGCGGGGCTATGCCAAAAGTCTGTTGGGCTCGGGCACGGAGCTGCTCGTCAGTAATACCTAGCGCCGACTTGTACGGACGCAGATCGTAGAACAGATAACGGCCATCTGACGATCGGAGCGGTGGATACGGGAGCAAGCGTTCCTGTAGCGCGCGCAAGGTTTCAGGATTCTTAGAATAGCCGAAAGTATCAACCCAAAGACCGGTGAAGCCCATACCAAGCACCGCAGGCAGGTCACTGATCTGAGCGTCGCCCTCAGACATCGCCAGCGCCTTTTGCCAATCGGCCTGGGGGCGCCCCTTCATGGCACCGTAGCTCCACCTGAAGGTGTCGCCAAAAGGCGCAACGTACGCGCGCAGTGGGTCGTAGTCCGTCATCTTTCCAGGAGGCGTTGCCTCCGGATAGCTGAAAGTTGGGTACTGCATGATCATTGAGCCACTGGGCATAGTGTCCGCGATCTGGGCCACAAGGCCGTTAACGCTCTGATACTGGCCCGCCATTGCCTCATCAGCGCGTGGCACCGGCGGGCCATCCGCCAAGGTGCCCACCGTGATCAACAGGGTTGCCGCAATCAGCACCGCCCGAGCCCGAGCGACCGTCAACCGACCGCGTGTCCAAACAACGAAACGCTCAAACCAAAGCACAATCTGGATCAACGCAAACGCAGCAATGAAGAGACCAATGCGACTCCACGTTCGCAGCTGGCTCAGGCCCGCCATTGCGACAAACGTCGAAAACCCGTTGGTCGTACCGAACAGGATGGCCACCACGGTCACCGTAGCTGCAGTCTCGCGCAACGCTTGCTTATCGGACGGGCTGCGGACATCGCCCCCCAGCCTTGGCGCTGCGATCCGCAAACCTGCGACGGCCGCGAAAAGAAGCCCCAACAGGCCCGCGACGGCAAGGAATCCGATCGATTGACGAGAATCCAGTTGTGCCCTATTGGCCAAAGCTCGAAACATACCAAGGCGAGACCCATTTGACGGAAGCAGCATTCCGTTCAGTCGCAGTCCATATCGTGCGGCTTCTGCGACCGAGCGTGTGATGCCGTGATGATTCTTCCCGTTTGTCCACCAATAGAGAAGGCTCGGGGAGCAAGCTATCACGAAAGTCAATCCGATGGTCGCGATACCAATCCCCCCCACAACTAGCCGGCGCCATTCCCGCCAGCGCAGCGCACCCACCACGGCGAACGTCCCCAGCAGCACCAAAGTGAACATCGTTATCATTGTCTCCCACAACGCCAACAACACGCACATGGTCAACGCCGCCCAGACCCGTCGCCATCGGATGTTTTCTCGACCGCCAAAGCCAACGGTCGTCGGATCATGCAAGAAACGGCTACGCCATTGCGCCAGCCAGACAAGCAATAGGAGCGCCACCGGAGCGCTGATGTAAGTCGCTCGGACCAATTGGTTGGCCCCATGCAGATAGTGATACGGCAGGAATGCGAAGCCCCAGGACACTATTGCGGATGGAAGCGGGGACAGACACAGGTGTCGCAACACCAAATACATGGCTGCCGCCACCAGCCCAAATCCGACCAAGTAGTAGAAATTCAGGATTAGGACAGGCGATTCCGTGAATAGGGCGAGTACCTTGAAGCAGAACATCTGCAGCGTCTCTCCACCATGGGGATTATCGAACGTATTTGCCCCAAAAGGCGCACCCAGACTTGGCGCCGAATAGAACCAACCCGTGCTGATAATTGTCTTTATGAAACTGAGACTAAGTGTCGTATCACCGCTGCTTCGCTCAACGGGAACACGCAACGAGACATCCCAGACTCGAAATAGCCATGCGACGAGACCCCACGCGAGGGCTGCGACGCCAAATGTTTCCGCCGATAGCCGCCGCCAACCAACCGGAAAGACTCGCTCCTTGGGCGCAACCGAATCCGCACTAGCCTTGTCTTCAACGATTCTGCCCGACAAGGCGTGGCTCATAGCGCGATCACATCGTCCGAGCGACGTGTCGTCCCCACAAGCGACACGGCGGCACCGCTAGACGCCCCGGCACCCCCAACCCGCGCTCGCACCGACACGGATCGATTGCCATGACGGTCGGTCCGATAGATGATCAGCTCCGCCAGCAGGCCCATCACGATGAGTTGCACGGCGAGGATTACCAGGAGAATGCCGAGCATCAACAATGGCCGGCCACCAATGCCTTGATCGGTGAAGATCTTCACCCCGGCCAAGTACAGCAGTATGACGGCGCCAGCAAGGCCGAAGACAAGGCCGAACCCGCCGAGCATGTGCAGCGGGCGCCTGTTGTAGCGCGTTATCGACACCACGGTGAGCAGATCGAGCGCTCCGCGCGCGTACCGCTCGAGTCCGTACTTGGTCTTTCCGTAGGTGCGCGGCCGGTGGTTCACGGCTCGCTCTTTGACGCGGAACCCGTAGGAGTGGGCCAACGCC
>Ga0123357_10003117_pt1 | contig 18823 bp, 11 predicted proteins | sample TergutEmb28metaG_FD_89873 | JGI IMG/M metagenome (GOLD analysis project Ga0123357, IMG submission 89873) | Embiratermes neotenicus P4 segment gut microbial communities from Petit-Saut dam, French Guiana - Emb289 P4 | ecosystem: Host-associated > Arthropoda: Insects > Digestive system > Gut ...
GCAGGATCACAGAAGTACACATCAAGGTAGCAAGCAGCATCCAGCGGCTCACGACTGCCTTCATTTAACATAGGAGCTGACGTCACAATCAACTTCATATGTGGTCGATTTGAATAAGGAACTTCAACAGTTGCACAACTAAAATAAGTTTCTACAGTCATTTTGATCGAAAGTGTGAAAATGGCAATTAAAACTGCGAAACAAATATTATAAAGCAACCTTTTATTACAAACGGTGTGCTGTCACAAATTTTTTCATCCCTTCCCTACAGAACGTTCCCTTCGTTATATAAATGTCTGTGTCTTACTTTCAATGTGAGATTCGGCCTGCTGTTTCTTTGGTTATTTTTATATAATACAAGTTACTTATTGATTTTATGTTCATTAGGATACAAAGTATTCTGTGAAATGGAAAAAAAAGGAAGGACGTGTTTCAATAATTTGATCTGCTGCATTCCAACCAATCCGCTCTCAACCTGTGCACGGGACGGCCACCTAGAGTTGTGATGATATCAGAAGCTGTGTAATGCAGTTTGGGTCTGCTGATGATGAGCACAAATTGCTCGAAACGCACCAAATCTTATACTTCTCCCACTACAAAATCTAGATTTCTCGTTGTTCTCAAATCATTAGTACCCACGTGAAAAATAACCGTTTCTGGACTAACTAGATCACTCTTTTCCATCACTCTGTGTAGCTGTTCGTTTTTTATCCCCGGAAAGCACTCCACCTTCGTATCTGCATGTTCCGCTCCGACGTTGCGCACTATTGAGTCACCGACCACCATACACTTTGTAACCTTTTGCTTTGTAGGCATTGTGTCTCTGTCCCCAATTCCCGCCAAGTTGCCTCAAGCTCCATATTTCTAGCCTTCAGTTCATCAATTTGTCTCAGCGCATTTTGCAGTTCCACTTGTAGCATTCTCACCTTTTCCGTCCTACAATTATCACAGTTCCAATTCTCTCTCTTAGCCGCTTGAGCCTTCGCGCTTCCACAACTCTAATGATACTATCGTCCACACCGTTCACATTGTATTTCTGAATTCAGATTCCTGCCGCACACAGTACATAAGAGTCAAGGAGTTTTCCACTTCCACAACACGACCAGGGTTCTGCTCGACACCACTAATTACTAGTAACACCGCTAAAACCATGGAAATTAGCAACGTCAAAACCAAGCAGTCACCAGATGTTCCCTTAGCGTCACCACGCCACGAGAATCTACCAGCCCAGGTACCCACTCTGGCGCGGTAGTCCTACAGGTAGCAACCTATTTTCTACCCTTTCAGAGGAGCTCACAACAAACACGTCTCAACTCAACGACCCCACAAAGCAGACTGAATATATGATGATCGACTGCTTTCTCTGATCAGGTCAGGTACTCTATTCTCCTCGCACATTAATATGCAGTATTCTAACATACAGTTTAATGTAACGTGTTGCGAACTGAATGGAAATCTAAATGTAGATTTACAGAAGGATTCTAAAACACGCTGTTCACACAATTGCACAGACACCGCGATAGACCACGAGGCCACAACCAGACTTTTACAATCAAATTAAATACCCGCACAAACAATAAAAAGTAACACGGTATAAAATTTTCTTTCACATAGGGCAAATAAATTAGCTAATACTAAAAAAGTCTGTAATTATTTAACTTCTCAGCGCAGAATATCTTGTGACGTAACACCATGCCAAAGTTCAGACCTGTAAAAATAAAGAAGTGTGGTGTGGGACTTGGCAGCTCTCTGCACTGCATCATGGTAGTTATAACTAGAAGAAAACACGTGTGTTTCCAAATGCGGCCCGTAGTCACAAGCGTTGTTCTTTTCACCCTACTGCAGTAATTATGTCCCTAACGGTGCAGCGGCATGTCTCCATTGTACTTCAGAAACTGAACTGCGTACAGCATGTGTCACGATGTTCCGTGTATTCTCTTGTCACATACACACATATATGCAGTCTTCCTGCTATTCTTCAACAAGCACATGGCAGTCTGACTTTTGCAGTCTCCCGTTAATATCTGTAACACGGTACTTTTACAAGTCATATGCTCCTAATTCCTATATATCTCCTTAGGTAACTTTCACGGTGATTTCGTAAGTGGAATTGGATATCTGTTGCCCACACATTTAAACGCCAGTACCATACCTGACGAACACTGCACAAACAGTCCAGTACATAATGCGCAATTCGAAACAAATAAATTTGAATGAATTTTAATAACAGATTTCTGCAGATGTGTTTTGAAGTTTGTTCACAACTAGCACAGACCGAGGTTCATCGCCAGCACACACTGCTGGCAGAAAGTTAGGGTAACATTAATGTGTGAATAAAAATTGTGCAGTTTAGTACGTCTTCATCATAAGATAAATTAATATATAAACTTAAATAACAAATATTAATATTGTTTTTAAGTCGATTTCGCAAAATACCGAAGAACGGCTGTTAGCTTTGTCATGTTTTCCAGTCCGTCTGTCTGCCTGCATGAGTCAACTTGGATTCGACAGGACGAATTTTCATTAAGTATTATATTTGTAGATTTTTGTCAGTCTTGTGAGAAGGTTCAAGATGCATTGAAATATAAACGTTAAAGAAAGTAATTTATATCACAAAAAATTCTCCAAGTTCTTTCACTTTTCCAGCCTTTTTCAGTTCACGCAATGTACATAAATTAAGAATACATCATCTGCTTCTTATTCATTAAATTTCCGCACACTACGAATTAATTAGAAACACAAGCAGCATAGTAAAATCTTTTACAAAGTTTTAAATTATCATGGCCCCTACACCATATCGTGGTTGCCTCCAAACTCCAGAACGAAATTTCCGATTCCACAATACCAACTTCCTCGTCTTGTTAATAATGCAGTTTAACAAAGTATTGATCACGCTTTTACCTTCTAAATTAGTAACACCATTTTAAGGAGCTCAGAGTCATACCGAATTTCCCGACATTCGGAGACACACTGCGCAGTGAGAAGGTGACATTTACTAAACAAACGTGAATATTCCAAAGCTTCAAACAGTATTTTAAACTACTTGTCACGTTTCACTGAGGTACATTATTTCAACATGCATAGAAAAGAACAAAAACTAAAGGATCTGTCGGAGATTCGTTTCAGTTCGATGATTTTTCTCTTCAGAATGGCGGGAATTCCGCTGAAGATGAAGCAAATGCCGACAATTTATGCTGTGTACATGATAACAGTGATTGTATGTAGTTTCAGTACATTCCTAGGAATGTTCGTTGATGTGTACATACACTGGGACGATCTGGGACGCGCCATGACGACAGTCCGTATGTTGATTCCAATCACGAATGTTATGTGGGTATTTTCATATTGCAGGTAAGTAGCAACACTGGCTGTCACATCTGCAGTATTACAAAAATGATAACAAATTACACCAAGTACATTACAGAAGTTTTGCCTTAAACAGATCGTTGTCTATTCAACATATCCACTACGTGTCTTATTTACTTACTTACTTCATGGTTCAGAGTCCTTCTTGAGAAACTAACTGGTCTACAGCTATCTTAAATCTAAGTAATTTATATAATCAATTTATAATTAGTGGTTACAAAATTAGTTCCCAAAATGCAGGAATGCATATGTTTGCGAATGAGGGGTTCAGTAGCATCTGGTAGCGTAACAAATGGCCAGTGGGGTAGCAAAGGAAGGATGGTTTTCGGCCTAATACGAGACTGCTAAATTTACAGGGTAACAATCAGACTAGTTAGGCAAATTAAAGTAGGTGGAATTTTGAAACAAGGAAATCAAATTCGCCTATTTTAGCGAACGAGACACAAGTTTTCGGTTGTCGTAAGAGGAGGAAGTGCGTGTGCATTGCACCAGTAATAGGTCAGGTTAACAGAATAAATTAGATATTTATAAATTCTTTCTACGGGGGGTCCAGTTTAAAAAAAAATGTAATAGTAGATTGGTCATATTCGGTATTACCGGGTTTCGGCATATATAAATTTTATTATTTTTAAATATTAATGTTCTTTGAATATGCTACGTAAGAGAGTGATCCGTGCTAAGTTAATTGTATGCAGTGATAACTTGTACATAATTAGCTAATTAACTAAAATAAAATTACACAACAATTTCCCTTATTATCAATCAAACAAAAAACGTATTAACAATTATCTTTACCAAGCCCATCACACTCAAAGCACGGTAGTCCCTGTAAAGTAAGTCTCATGAAAAACGACTGATTGAGAATTGTGAGTCGGACGGATATATATTGTAAGATGGCTTGACGTATAGAACAGAGAATATAACGATATCACGACGCTTTTTTACACGTCGACTACGATACTCTGCAGGAATATGTCAGTGTAGAATATAAACTTATATTGCAGGTGAAATTACAAAGTTAGCCTAAACCTGATCGCAAGTTATACCCTCACGTACAGATATGCTGAAACACTGGTGTTAGGAAACGAAACGCGTGTTACAAAGAAATGCTTAGTTTGGTAACAACGACAAAATGCCTTCTCCATAGAAGCTTTGGAAAAGTTTAACACTTAAATGTTATTGGTTTCTAAACCAGTCAAGACATTTAATGTACAGTTTTCAGAAACTTGTTTGGGAAGAATATCATTTGCAAAGTAAAATATTAAAATTTCATCATGTTTTTAGTCTTAATTTCAACATGTCCTCTTCTTTGTATTATAGTTTGGTTTCTTTTCCTCAGAATCAAAAAACAAAGTATTGAACATGCGATGGACCTAACAGACAGCTTCACGTGGGAAGATCTGCCGGTCAGAGACGCTGACACCGGACACTTGACAGCGGCAGGTTGGATCCCGTTGACTATGAAATTTAGCGTCCGAGTAGCAATTGCAGGTTTATGTTTTCATATGGTACAGTCAACAATACGCATGGTGAAAAATCATGAAACAGTTTTAGCTGCGTGGTATCCTTTCGACTGGACTGTTTCACCGTTCTATGAACTGGTTAACATCTCACAGGTAACAATTTTTAAGACATAATTTTCCTATATCTTTTCTTATTGTGTTCGTAGTTTAACACTCCGTATTCATTAATATTTTTTCTATCTTATTTTCTTTCTTCTTTCCTCCCTTTTTCTTCTTTATTTTCCCAAGATGTTGTGCGATTACAGAGCGATGGCCATTTGGCTGAAAGAGAAAAGTGAAAAAAAGTTTTAATGAGATAGCCTTGGTCAAATATTGGCACTTAACCGGAATTTCTCTACGAAACGGAGAGAAAGAGTTTCAAAATTCCTTGTATATGGCATTTTCGCCGGCATCTAATGAATACATATACATAGTGATACCCAAGTACAAACTGTACTGTATAATGGTTTGGTTAATTCGTGTAGTACTATGGAGTCATATTAAGTTAGCGTAATTTTTAATAATTAAAGGTAGAAGTCAATGAAAATTATCACGTTATAAATCAAGACGAAGCGTAAGATTCACAATATTCTGGCCTACTAAGAACACAGCATCCGTTCTCCTCATTGTCGCAGTTCATTTCTAAATCTTCGACCAATTTTAACACCCACCACAACCTCCACACCACATTTCTACATCTTTAGTTACTGGGGCACATGACACAGAAAAGAAATTAAAAATTCTCATAATTAAATAAGAGAGCAGGAAGAAAAAATTATATTCCGTACACTATGTCTGTTAGTAGGAAATATCATGTGTGTTGCAATCTTCGAAAAATGGCTAAATACAATAATCTAATTACTAAGTAAGTTTATTTTCCCACATATCCAAATTAGATTACGTGCTTTATATTCATGTATTTAGTCACGCTGCCAGATATTTCACCGACGAATATTGAGTGAAAGTATTAAGACAAAACGGACATATAAAACTGTTTTCATTTGGAAGCCGTAAAGTCTATAAATCATTCCATATAAAACGTAATGCCGATTTTAGATTTGATGTGAATTTATATTCCATGAACAAAAGATAAAAGTTGATACACAAAAATATTAAATTAACCGTGTTATTGCTGTAGGCTCATTAGTGTAGGCCGAAATTCATTAATCACAATTCTTGAATGACTTCATTTAACGTAAAATTCCTTTATAAATATTTATCATTTACAGTGTTTCCCAACAATATTTGCTCTGGGTATTGTATGTGGTTTCATGTCTCTGGTTACCACATTAATTGCTGTGGCCTGCTCTCAGTTCGATAAGTTAACGGCGGCCATATTGGATATCAGACCAGAAAACATCACGCCTCAACGCTGGCAAGAAAATGGACATGACAGTATAATGGCAATATGTATCTTGCAAGCTAAGTTAAATGGCTGCATTCGACATCATCAAGGCTTAGTAGAGTAAGTTAAAATAATATACATAACACATTTAAAACACTACATACTTTATCGTCCCTAATATCTAGTTATTCCAAAATTAAAATACATATTATTATGGAAACTTTACATATAAACTTTTTTCTCATATGCAAAACAAATTAGCCTGTTATCTACAACTAAAAAGAGAAAATACCTCTAAAACAATAATATTTTCTTAGCACTTGTCCCTTTAATCCACAGGTTTATGCAGCAACTGGAAGATGCTCTGAATGTCTCTCTATGTGGCCACTTTCTGATTATGCTGGCCACAATGTGTTTCGCTGCGTTTTCTGCAGTTACGGTATGAAATAAAACCGTTGTATATTATAATGTTGGTGCTGAAATGTGACGCTTTGTATTCTTTGTATTGTATAGAGTTGTATATATATATATACCCTACTTAATTTTACCAGATATATGACGTATCGGCACCTACGTGTGTGTTAGTGTGTGTGTGTGCGTGCGTGTATAAATATAAATAAATATATTTATATACACACACGAAAATTGATTGTATATTTTTGTATCATGGCGGCCAAAAGTTATAACATAAGTTGGTTTGAAGAAAGGACTTAAAAAATCCGTTACCGCATTCAGTAGGCTCACAAACTAATTCGTCTTTCAATACAGTCATTTCCAATACACAGAACATGTAACATGTCCCTTGTCACGTTACACATGAAGATATGTTTCAATACAACTACAGACACGATAATAGTACTTGTTTGTCAAGTACACCGGTCAATATAGTCTCACAATCCTCTCTGTTGCTGTTTGTCCCCTTCATTTGTTATTCACAATTTCATGTAACTGCAATAAGCTGAATATTTTAAAATCTGAACAAGTTCTTGTTTCATTTCTCCATGATAAAGGGCTAAATAAAGATGGTTATTATATGACACAAAATCCACTGATAAAATTGAATGTCATACCTTTCAAGTTAAGATCCTGTTGAACATCTTCTTTACACAAAAATGCCATAACACTATTCTTTGTAAAACATTAAAATTTTTGTAGCTCTGATTTATATGAATGGCGTTTATGAAATCTCAGAAATTTAAGTACTCGTCCTCACTTCAGTTTAAAACAAACGACAAACAAAGTGCACAACACCGGAAAAATATAAGGGTAAATGAAATTGTTCAGCTTCAAGTCAATATAAATCAGTATTAGCAAGCCAATTTTTTCATTCTGCTACCCCGTTGCATAACACACAACATTCTCAAACTTCTTGTCCCTGCTGAGACACCTAACTACTGCCGTGTAATGTCTTGATTGGATCTAAATTTCTTCCCCATTTAGAAACATTTCTTCCCCTGGTAGTTCAATGGTTACTTGCTATTTAAAAGCTAATCTTACAGTTGTAAAAATTTGTGACTGCACTACAAACTAATGATTGGGTATTGTTTTCAATCACGAGACTTTCTATTGGTTAAAGTTGTACGTAAAATACACCATAGAATAGGCCACGAATGCCTTGAGGGTTATATCTATAACGCTACACTTTCTTTATCCTCGGCGCTAGATGAATTGGGTGGTAAACGCCACGGCCTGACCGCTCTACCTCCTGAAAAGTATCGGTTCCCATTGCATAAGGAACTGAGTTGTTCCCAAGGCCGGTCTGGACGGATGTCGAAAATCACCCCCCAAGCAGCATTCGACCTCCGGACAGTCCTGCCTGTAGAGAGTTCCTGTAACAACTACGCTTTCCCGGTCCAAGTTTGCCGTTAGGAACAAAATAATTAAGATTTAAATGTCTGCTAGGAGTTATGGAGAAATGGAAGACAAGGTTTTGAAGGTACATATTGGTTAAGGTCGTGAAATTAACAAGCAACTAATTCCTTCATCGACATGTTTTACACTTTAACGGTACAAATTATTACATTTACATTTCTAGAAGACCAAGTTATCGAGCATGATACACGTAAGTCCAAGTACCTTTCTGCTGACTCTAAATTTTTAGCGTTTTAAGATCGGTTACTCCATGTCTGCAGCAGATGAAACAGTACAACTGTAGAGTACAAGTCCGTATTTGGGAAACAAAAGCTGAGTAAAAATTCTAGTTTTCAATTTCAGATATGAGAGTCATGAGGCTTAAATTTCGCGTTGAAACAAATTAACGAATACGCAATGATGATTAAGCTGGCGAACTGCTAGAATGAAACCCGAGCGCTGTCCGTACTTATCTGTGTATCACTCAGAGCTGTGGTGCATAGCGTCTGTTAGACTGGGCGAATCGAGATACAGCTTGTAGCAAATATCGTTCGGGAGATAATATTTCTTGGGTGTGTATAGATTCCACAATATATATGAACCGAGACAGCAACTTTTTTGGCGGAAGCAAGGGTCCATGTTACTGAGATACGCAGATTTAGCATTTTTTACATGTTTTTCTAAACACTCCTTTATTTTCATTCGTTTTAGCAAAAACTGTATGATATAGATAATTTATTTATTACTGTTAAACGTAATTTCATTTGTATTTTGACAGATTACATAATTTTCATCATCATCTTCATCTGTGATACAACACCCGTAATTAAGCACTGGTTTCCTCTAGAATCCTCCACCATCCATATCCATCCTTAGATTTCATCCTGCAATTATTAACACTCGTTTCCCTCATGTCATTATAGAAAATAAAAATTAGTCGGCCGTTTCCCCCCAAAACCCTTTTCCCCATCTGGATTATAATTTCGTATTCTGTATGCCTTTCACTGTCACTCGTACTAGTCATATACAGTGCCTATCTTAACCTACCTGTCTTCATTACTAATTTAACGCTTCGTTCAGTATAGATTTCATAGAGCTCGATATTTTATGGCATTTCAAATAAATCAACATTTTTACTTCAACACAAAAGTTTCCCTAAAATTTAAAATATCCGTTTGATGTTATATCCGACTTCAAAACGGGAGGAAAACTAGACAGGAAATTACGTTTTTCTTCTCATATAATGTGCATATAAATAAATGTAAGCAACAAATTAAAGTAAGTTATTACGCAGCATTCAATATATGTATATAAATTGTAACTGACAATGCAGAGATAATATTACACTCAAGCGCCTGTGCTTAGAACATTCAAACTGTAAAACGCACCTCTACATACTGACACTTTACGCCTAATTGTTTTATAAGGACAGAATAAAATATATATGTTCATACAGGGTCACAAAAGACAGTAGTAAATACTACAGGGGACAAAACATGCAAAGTACAAATCACTGTATCTTGTGAAGTAAGGGACAACTGCTTGTTAAGTTTAAGTGGCGTTATTACACGCATCCGTTTAATAGAAGTTACCCTGCCAAAAATTTCAAGTATGAAATTCATATATCCTTGATTCAAAGAGACAATATATTAAGCTGTCTAGAGATTATTGTGTGGAAAACTGTGGTGTTGTCACTCTGCGTACACGTCACAATGTCAGCCGGATATATTTGGAAGTGCAAGATTTATAGAAAAATTTTATTTTGTGTTTGTACTTTCAAAATATTCATCCTTCTCTGAATTCCAAATGTGTTATCAGCTAGATCACCCTCTTATTTTTGGAGTTGGAATTACTTTCACAGAAGTGTGTAATTTTTCTAAAGTATATCAGATACCTTCTTTCAGTTACCAAGCACTTTGACACAGTTCACAATTCCAACCGTCACACAATCACAGTGCCGGCAGTTCCGCACAATGCACAAGATTTGTGATCACGTGTCCGAAAAACCGTACATCTACACAGAAAAATAATTCTCTTGTAATAGTACTGGGAAACACCAACAGATGGAGGAAGACGTATAGTACTTTTACGAAAGAACTATAAAGAAATTATTTTTGCCAGAAACCACACAATTTACCTCAGCATACTTGGAAAAGAATAAGGAATGGGAGTCACGATAAGTAACAGATTTGAAACCTTTCCGAATTAAAATTGAATCAGTTTGTCTGTTATTTCAAATACACAGAATTTATTTTTGACTTTGTTTTATTACCTGACCAGCGATAGCATTGTTGTCTGTGTCTATTCTGACAATGCGATATTTTCACACATTATTTAAAAATGCACAATTTTCAGAAACCTAATTTGATACAAAATGCCTGCTTTGCTCTTCGCTACAAATTTTCCCAAAATATTTATAGTAAGACAATTCATCGATACCTTGCCAAAAATGTACATATGTCTGCATGTAAACTATCTGTTATTACTGTCATGCTTTAATCAATATTGAATTTTCTCAACAGATTTTCGAAAAATACTCAAGAATTAATATTCAATAAAATTTGACCGGTTTTATCAATTGTTCCATGAGGACAGAAGTACAAACGGATATCATGTATGAGATACGGTTGTTGTTGTTTTCGAAAATTTTCGAACGTACATAACCCCAATACAAAATCAAATATTTGTACATAAAATAATTTTTCCTAATTTACTATATTTTCAACATTTTTGCCATTTGAAATCTCCTACCATTTCATTGCTCCTAATACTAAAAATTTTATTTTCAGAACTGGGGAGATTATACAGATATGAGTCAAGCAGTGATAGTTTACGTAACTTACGCTACTGACGTGCTTCTGATCTGCTGGTGTGGAACTCAGCTGACACAACGCGTAAGACAAAATGAATTGTTTTGTTGTTGGCATAATTTGAAAATGTGCTTTAAAATATCTACTAGGTTTTATTCATTCAAAATATTACATTTACTTTTAAAATGGCTAATCAAACATTTCTTATTTAAAGGGGTTGAAAAATTTTGGGCCAAAAGTACAAAGTTCTGTTTATGCAATTTTGTCATATTCCATTCTTGAATGGTGAAATGTGTGATTATTTTCCATTTCAATAGCGAATTACGTATTTTATTTTGATTTGAGTGTTTTAGAACTTTATGGACCGAAACAGAAATCATGATTCCAATTAAGTTTTCACTAATTACGACAATAAACATATTTTTGTCAAATTACAATTATTATGATATTGATGTTATACCTAAGTCTTTTATGCGTCTGACACAACAGAAATTGCTGAAATTTTGGCCTCACGAATAAAGTTAGTATTCCTGTGTAACGCAAACTGCAGAACATAAAGTTACTTTACACTAACATGTTCGAACTTCGTCACCAGAAATCTTCCCGAGATATCTGGACAACACTTCCCTCCAGTCAGTACAATCCACAGCAACAGCAGAGATGTTTTTTGTCAGCACACGCACAAGAGAGACACTTAACGGAAGGCTTGTTCATGAATGTCGGACTGGTGATGAAACTCTGTGTGCACTACTCTAATTCGGGAAACAAAATTTTACACTGTAATCAAACGGAATGCATTGTTAACAAATAAAACGCAGCGTCATATTCTAACTTCGCAATAGACGGTTAATGAAGGAAGCCTGTATTTATAGTAATTTATTTTAGTAAAAATGATCAATTCTTTAACAATCGAAACAAGTGTACCTATATACGTGTCATATTATCACATATGTTACATTGGTTTGATTTGTTAACGCATTAATACATTATTTCCTATGTTATATCGCGAAACATGTTCTGTCTTTAGAGTAGTTCACAGTGTTCAAACGTCTGACCACAAATATAATAGAATGATTTGGTAAATCTGTGGGCAGAGTGTCACGCACAAAATGGTTTTGGTCCATAACTAAAATAAACACAATTTTACAAAAAAGAGAAAATAAATGTTGTTTCAAAGTACCAAAACATTATCAAAACATCCTAAGAATAACGAGTAGTGTGGTAGGCCAACTCATGAGACCCTATGTGTTGACGTTTAGGCAGGAAATTACTGAATATGGGATGCTTCTCACATAATCACCATCTGCCAGAAAACCCGAATTGACAGGCTGCTGGTAAATTGAATGTGCTGCTGCACAGTTCCAAGCAACTCGTTACATTAACTGTGAAATTTTTCAGGCGGAAAGTGTGAAAGACACGGCATTCGGTTGCAACTGGGTGGGAACTCCTATCCCATTTCAGCGATGTCTGCTCTTCATCATTGCTACAGCTAACAAGGGGTTCCAACTGACAGCGGGAAAGTTTGTTACCGTGTCAAATGTGACCACAATGAATGTATGTATGTAACAGTGCTTTAAGCTAGAGAATAAGTCACAATTAACATGAATTTATATTATTTTAAGTGTGCAAGAAATTAAATTTCGACAACGATAGAATAAAACATCAGACATCAGCCACTGAGGGGCACAAAACTCTTTTTTATTTAAGTAGAAATTTACTGCCATGCTAGCACTTCAACCGTTCGCTTGAAGTAACACGTTGCGGAGTTAGCTACATGATTTTTTTAGAGGCTTCGGAAGAGAGTCTGAAAATTTCGTCCAGCCTTGAATGTTTGATGTGTATATTTCAGCAGTGTCACATATTTCATTTACTGATATCTTGAACATTAATCGGTTACCAATCCAAGAATTACAACAGCATTTTCTGTAGCAGAATTTTTTCATTTATTATCACAAAGGAAAATGCCTTCATATGATTGTAAGTAATTAGAAAGGAATAAAAAGCTTGTATAAGAAAATGACACTAAGGAAAATCAACATAGAAATCAAATTGTTATAATTATAAGGAGCGTAATATTCTAAGTAGGGTGGTTTAATGTATATCTTTGGTAATTTCATTGTTAAAATATTTATCCGAAAATTAAAATAATTTAAATTGAACCTATTACATTGTTTGTGCGTGGAGTCTTATGATTCTACTAGTAAGGTCTTTATTTCTTCCGTAAGAGGTTTCGTATATTATTTCATTGAATCTCGGTATCTTAAAATTGTATCTACTCTGTAATATACCTAATTGTTTATGAGTCGCTACTTTCTCGCTTACTTAAAACGAAACTAAGTACCCTCGATACAGGACTACACGATCAAATAAATGAAACCTGGTATTAAATAAATGTATCCAAATTTCACTTTAAAGTTATTAATCCGGTGTATGAAGAACAGTCAGGTTGGGATGTAGAAGTTTCTATTTAAAGTGGTGCAAATGTCTCTGTCCAACGTAACCGAAAATGTACAAGGATTACAATTAAACACAACAAATTTATTAACGTAATCTTACTATATAAATTGCAGTTGACAGCATTAACTGCAGAACGTATTGACATAAAACACACACAGAATTTTAAGTGAGGCTTCTTTAAGGCATTTTTATCGAAATATGAAGTACCTAGACTTGATACGGTTAGAAACTAAACACTGCGAACTACAATTAATACCCACAGTGATTGAAAAACTAATACCCAGTATCACGACATTCCATTTCTATTTAGGAAGGAACGTACACAAACCCAGGAAGGATAAGGCAGCACAATAGAGACAGCTTTCTTAATCCGGTACGACCACTGTGTTATGTGTATATTTTGACATTACAAACCAGTAATTAATGGTATTAAAACACCGGAAATTTAATATCTACAAAAGAATAATTTAAAAAAGAGCAGATTTTTTACTAATGTAATTCTTAATCTTTGGCAATCTCTGTCCAAGGAAAGGAAATGGAATGCCCGTAATAACAACTAGAACCATGTCTTAAAGGATATCCATAATTAGAGAGAGAAACCAGAAAAGTCACAGTGTTACGGTCTCTCTGGAGATTCACACATTACGACACACAACTTCACTGAAATCTCTGGATTGTAGACATTTCATTTCATTTCCACAAGTCACTTGATTTATTACACACACACACACACACATATATATATATATATATGTCTGTCGCTAACGCAGTAGTTTTCTGTTGCAGATAATGCAAGAGACGCTATCCTTCTTCATGTTTCTGCTTCAAGTGAAAAACACGAATGAAGAAACTAAACAAGTGCAATAACGAAGAAAACAGAACAACGTAGTTATAACATAGCGTTTCCTGCGTTCCTTCTGTTGTGTGTTTTATACAGTAGAGCATCTGGTAGTGCAAGGTAAATAAGACATTACGGTACACACGTTAATAGTATAATATTATAGTCACATAGTAATTACTTCAGGAATATCATATCAAAACAAAAAGTGTCAGTGTCTTTAAGGTTTTTCTGCTTTTTCATTTAATAAAAATATATTTCTTTGGGATATTCACTAGATAAAAACCTCTTCTTTAAAGTAATTCTACTCCAAATATCACACGAAATCTTTAGACTAAATCTGTACATCAAATATGAAACACTCGGTAAACAAACATAAATTTCGGGGGCGCATGTGTTTAAAGAACTAACACAACATCAAGACTGCACCTTACGTCAATTGTAAAACTCTACCAAATTCTATTATGAAATGAGGGAGATAAGAAGAAACTCCATTTTGGCAGATTTTCGGGGGAATACACTGAGGTCACTAATTCAGGACTTGTTACGTACCGTGTTGTGCGACACACCGACTACACGCACGTGGCACCGTTTCTAATGGATACGCCTAGGGCGGATTTCTCAGTAGCCCAAGAGCAACTAGACAACAGTGCAGTTCAGAGAGAGGTTCCTGTTTATGTTTATGCTCTCTGGGTAAAGTGTGTGGAAAGAGAAAAAATAAATAATATTGACTTATTTTGTAGTTTGTTGGAAGATGGAATCAGGGAAAAAAGCCCTGGGCTATGTTACTATACTCTCACAGTTGACGTTACAATGAGTATCTTTAATGATAAAGAAAAATTAGTGTTTAGCGTCTACCGAAAAACAGCAATTGAACCAACTCTTACTAAAATACGTAGTCAGTTTGAGAACTAAACCTGAAATTTTCCTGTTTTTTAAAATAAATTTTAAAATAAATAACTCAGCTCCAATTTGTCATTCCTAAATAATCCCCTTTTTTTCTTCCCTGTGGTGAAGGAACATGTCCGGTAGCTGATAGAGCATGCAGTCGTAAAACTTTCTTTTTCACCTTACGTGAATCCTGTGACTATCCTGCAGAAGGAGAGCAAAAGTTGCGCATTTGTTTTGACACTCGAAAGATTAACAATATTACCGTACGTGACACAGAATGTACTCAACCTTTGCCAGAAATACTGAAACGTTTCCACGGGGCCAGTTATATGACCAGCTTGGGCTTGCCGTCCGCTTTTATGCAAATTCCACAGAAGTTGGGCCCACAGATACTACCATGACACTACTCCAAACGACGCAAACAGGCAGACGTGTGAATGTATTATATAATTATTTAATTAAATTATTCCAACATAATAGTATGGCAGTAAACGAACAAACACCTACAACTTTTGACGTTTTGCTGACCGTGCTTCTCAGTATATTTATCTCTGTAATTAACCAACTTGATGCACAAAACCTTGTTTTACAATAAGTTTATTTCATGCCTCTTCATGTTTCGAGCACCTATGCTGGAAATATGTAGATGAACCAAATAAACTTTTTGTAAAACAAAAATTTTGTGCATCAAGTCTGCTAATTACTGAGATAAAAACACTTACAATTTACACCTACGTGTTACATGCCCCTAGAAACTTACCACAGACTCCACACCTTAATTTCGACCAGCGCTACAGGCCAGTATCAAGTATTCCCACTTTTAGCACACACATCCATAGAAAAGACAGGTAGGTAACCATGGAGATAATTGTTTTACTTGTCAACTTAAAATACTATTGATTATATACATATATATATATATATACTCACAGACTTATATTTTTAGGTGTGTTTTTTTTTAAATTTTATTATAGACTCTACTTTTATAACATAAAGCAATGATCCCAGTAAGTAAAGGAATTAAATTTTGTCACAAATTTCAGTTAATAAGCTGACATTGTATGACCATGAATGAAGTCTGAAACCTGTTTTTTTTTTAAAGTATGCAGTTTAACAGTCTTTTTATACTTCCTGTTATCTCATAAATTTGCCCTACGGATGAACGCGACAGCGGTTCCAACGTGTCGGTAATGAATAAAATGTGATAAACACATTTTAAATAGGCGCATTTGTTGGTTTTATTGTGTAGACGGAATTTACCAGGAACTTTTAAAAAGTACAGATCAACGACTGTGGCTGACGTCACGTTTGGTTGCCACCCTCTAGTACGATGTGGCGTGGCAATATAAACGAAGAGGTACATCCTCAGTCAAAGACATAATGAAAATTACATTCTCAAGAATAATACATTACATATAGGATTAAATTTAACTTGAAATTTATCGGTAATATGCATTTTTATATCCGCTTACACCTTCAGTTATACCAACTACAGGCACGGCGTTATTAACACAAACATCAAATAAGCATCCCTAACATGTTTCGGTACAAGCGTGCCATATTCAGAGACAACACAATGCCGTTATTGCAAAAGAAATTGCTAAAGCAAACCTACTGTTTAACCGGTTTTCGATCTGCAGCAGCTTCGTTGTTCACGCTATTTACCTACAGAAAGTACAATTACACGAATATTTTTGACATGTATTGTTAGATTTTGGTTAAAGTTTTCTTACGTGGTTATTAAAATGCGTACAAACAGTATAAGATAATAATGTTGCATTTAGTAGTGGAAGCTTCTCTTACTGTGGCAATGTATGCTACGTTCAGTAGTGTGTATCGCAGTGCGAGCGGGTTGGATTCTGAAGACTTACGGTACGTGTAAACAACCGATTGCTACCAGCAATGTCGCAAGTAGTGCAAAAAGTACGTTGCGAAACCCAGACTTCTGTTATGAAAACTGCGGATATCTATCATCCGCCTTCAGCACTCAGTCACAGAATAACTGTTAAGTTGTGTGAATAGTGTGCAGCTGTTTGGAAAGCCGGCGGCTATTTACCGATTTGTGATTCGGACAAATTCACAAAGCATTAATCCAACTCATCAAAACGTTACTTCCAACGCCTAGGAAACAAAGACAGTCACACCAGATTATAAGGACTCTTCACTTACATCACAGGTGTATCGTGAACTACTCGCATTATGTCACTCCGCTCTTATCGCTGATGAAGAATGGGACAAAATGGCGCTGGACTGATGAATTGCAGGAGGCTTTTGAGAATCTGTGCAGACTTTCGCAAACAGCATTTGTTTGGTCCACCCTGATGAATATCGTCCATTTTTTATAAATACAGACGTAAGTAAAATCGCTTCTGGTGATATAATGTTGCGAGTCAACGACGCTGGAGCGACACAAATAGTGTCCAATCACGCGTAATATCTCCTGCCGAACAAAGGTTTCCTATGTACGGTCAAGAGCTACTAACAATTGTATACGCTCTGCCGATATTCAGACTTTATGTGTAATGGCGCCAAATCAAAGAACTTACTGATAACAAATCGCTCTCCACCCGTAAGATATACAACTTGACGTTCGACAAATTTTTCATTGGGTCATGCAGTTAGAAGAATAAGAATTCGACGTCGTCCACATCATTGGATCTAGTAACAACTTGGCTGACGATTTGATTTGCAACCGCGTGGGACTCACGCCACAACTAATAAAGGCCGCTACCAGACCTAAGGAGATTATGATTGCTGCCATCTACTTGAATTCAGATCCCGTTTTGAGGGTGAAACTGAAGTATATCGCAAGGTATCACAGCGATTACCCGCAGGTGCAGAGGGTAAAGGACGATTTGAAGGCGGCGCAGCCACCACCAGCTAATAGATACAATTTAATAAAGTACGTACTGTGCTGACTAGGGGCTCCCGTATTGGAGAACGTTTCTACATGCGAACGTGGAGCGTCAAGTTAATCAGTTCGTGCATAAAGCGTTAAGCCAATAGAATAATGAAATGTGTAATGTACAGTTAGCCCATCCATTTTACTGCAAACACTTGGGTCGGAAAGTGATTACGTTCATTTCATATTGTGCGGTCTGTCAGCGTGTGAAACACCCTAAACTCACTTTAGAGCAAGTCGTAATTAACCGCCTACCCGTGCGATCTACTGGCTTTGGATTACTATGGAACAATAACGACTCGAATTGTGTGGGGTTTGGTTGGTGTAAGATGCATACCGGTATGTCTGGATTAGTTTTCTAAACATGTTAAGATTCATCCAATGAGGACTGCGAAAACCAAGGCGTGTCTACACAGGCTCACATCATACAACTTTCCGCACGACATACTTCACAGGTACATCCTGTCCGACTGTCACAGTTCACCTCTCCCGTGTGAAAGTGAACCCTTAACAACTTTCAAATATCGGTCAAATTTTCACCGAATAGCTGCCTTCTAAGTAAACCGAATGAACGACTATTGTGTGCGGGTTGTAAATACTGTCATAAGCAATATACGGTATGGGCGGAATTAATCCCTTTAATTGATAGATTACTTTTGGGGGCTTAACTGGGTATACGCCAGTGGAGATGATGCTTAGAGTGCAGAGGCCAGACATTTTGGAAGATAACTTCTCTATATACTCGGACCAGATGCTGCCAGTTGAAAGATTAGAGGACAAGCTGTTTGCGCTTACGTGAAGATGAAAATGAAGGCGAGAGAGAGAGAGAGAGAGAGAGAGAGAGAGAGAGAGAGACGTAAA
>Ga0123357_10003118_pt1 | contig 18813 bp, 17 predicted proteins | sample TergutEmb28metaG_FD_89873 | JGI IMG/M metagenome (GOLD analysis project Ga0123357, IMG submission 89873) | Embiratermes neotenicus P4 segment gut microbial communities from Petit-Saut dam, French Guiana - Emb289 P4 | ecosystem: Host-associated > Arthropoda: Insects > Digestive system > Gut ...
CCAAAGGCTGCAAAACGGATTAAAAGCGGCAATCATCGGAAAACCAAATTCGGGAAAGTCTTCGCTTCTCAACGCGATACTCGGCAAAAACCGCGCAATAGTTACCGAGATTGCCGGTACGACAACAGACACAATAGAGGAAGTTATTGACTGCCGCGGCATACCGCTGACAATAATCGACACGGCCGGAATAAGAAAACATACTGAAAATTCAATAGAATTACTGGGACAGGAACGCACAAAGGAAGCCGCGGCAAAGGCCGACATCATAATATGGGTTTTTGACGGAAATGCGGCACTTGACAGCAATGACGCTGAAATAGCGAATTATATCAACAACGGCATATATATAATAGGTGTAGCCAATAAAAGCGATTTGCCTTCAAAAATTAATGAAAATGACATAAAAAAACTCGCCAAAACAGAGACCGTCATAAACATATCTGCAAAAACCGGCAAAGGCATTCCCGGGCTTTTGGATGCCGTTGCAAACTTTGCCGGCATATCGGACGCTCAAAACGAAGTTTTAGCTGTAAATTCAAGGCATTTTGCGCTTTTGCAAAGTGTTCTTGAGGCATTGGCAAAGGCCCAAGGGGCCCAAGGTGATGAGATAGCAGCGCTGGAAGTAAAAAACGCGCTTTCAGCCTTTGAAGAAATCCTCGGAATCAACACTCCCACAGATATTCTGGATACAATTTTCGGCAGTTTTTGTATAGGGAAGTGATTGAAGACCTTTGTCATTCTGCGCGAAGTCGCAGAATCTATGAATTTATAGACCCTGCGACTTCGCGCAGGGTGACAGCTCAGCACAAAGCCGGAAAAAATTTTGCCAAAAGATAAACGCCTTCGGGCCCGGCTATAACCTCATGCAGAACATCCGCAGGCATAAAGCCTATATTTCCGGGAACATACTCAAGTTCCTCGCCCGCACATATGCACTTTCCGTATCCTGCGACAACTTCATGTATCTCAATCTGCCCGTTATGCAAATGTTCGCCTATTTTTTTGCCGGGTGCGACTTTTACAAGATGGCAGCTGAACTTGCCGTCGGTATGTTTTGCGGTTATTATGTGTTTAAGCTCCACGCCTTCAAACTTTGCGTGTTTGTTCCAGGCAAGTTTTGATATGTCTTCGACATTTCCTTTAAAAAATAGTTTACCGCAGTCAAAATCTTCAAAAATATTTTTGCCTTTCATAAAAGCCTCCGTTTGTATTGCAGTCACTTGCCTTCTGCCATTTCCGCCGCGGCCGCGAGCAGCCTCTGGTTTTCCAAATCATCGAGAAGAAGCGACGTCAGAGATTTTGAAACTTCTTCCTCTTCAAAAGCTATGCCCGTCACTCCTATTTGTTTCAAATATTCTCCGCTTTTAAGAAACCGCGCCCGGGCGAATATGCGCGTTTTCGGGTTCAGCGACGCGGCAAGGGCGGCTGTCGCAGATGCGGAGCTGAGCGACGGGACGGTTATAATCAAATAATCGGCATTTTCAATGCCTGCGGCCGTCAAAACGCTCTTTTTTGCCGAATCTCCGAAAATTACAAACTTCTTTTGGCCGCTTAAAGCGTTTACGGTGTCTATGTTCATTTCAATTATTACGTGCGTCACATTGTTTTCGCTCAAAGCTTGCGCGACTCTTTGTCCCGCGGGGCCGTATCCTACGACTATAGCGCTCTTCTCTTTTAACAATTCCTTTGCCGGAAGAAGATTATTTACAAGGTCCTGGTTTTTATTTCTTTCGCGGCCTCTTCTTTCCGCGATGGAATTCAGTGCTTTCCAGATTTTTTTCTTGGTTTTCAGAAAACTTTCAAACTGGGGAACTCTTTTGAAAACCGACGGATTTAAAGATATTGAGATTATCGCGCAGATCACTACGACGTTATAGACCGAGTCGCCGGCAATGTTGAGGCGCTTCGCCTCCTGGGCAAGTATGAAAGAAAACTCTCCTACCTGGGACAGTCCTGCCGCGACCGTCAAAGCCGTGCGCGGGGAATAACCCAGAACGGTTACGACCGCTATCGCTGAAAGCGGCTTTACAATAAGCACAATCAAAAGGCACGCAACGACAAGCAGCGGATGGTACAGTAAAAATTTCGGGGCAAAAAGCATGCCGACCGAAAGAAAAAATAAAACGGCAAAAGCGTCTCTCAGAGGAAGCAGATCCGCGCCGACCTGATGGCTCACTTTGGTTTTGCCTACGACCATTCCTCCTAAAAATGCGCCCAAAGCAAAAGAGGCCTGAAAAACCAGAGCGGAAACCGCTGCGGTTGCGAAAGCTATCACAAGCACGGTCAAAATGAAAAGTTCCTGGGAGCGCGTTTTGGCGATTTTTGCAAGAATCCACGGAACTACTTTTCCGCCCACGCCCATCACCAGTATCCACAAAACCACGATGCGCAGCATGGCCAGCGCAATTGTTTTTATAATGTTGAGATTATTCGACATTGAGGCGTTCATATCAAGAATCGCCGGAAAAAGCGGAAGAAGAACCAAAACCAATACGGTAAAAATATCTTCCACCACAAGCCAGCCGACCGCCGCGTGTCCGTGCACCGTATTTGTAATATTGTTGTCGTTTAAAACTTTTAAAAGCACCACCGTACTTGCCACGGAAAGACTTATGCCGAGTATTATTGCCGATTTCAAATCAAGCCCCAAAGCTATCCCGGCAAGCGTTCCGCATATTGTCGCTGCCGCGCTCTGGACCATTGCTCCCGGAATTGCTATTCCTTTTACGGCCATCAAATCTTCAAGCCTAAAATGAAGCCCCACGCCGAACATCAAAAGAATTACGCCGGCTTCGGAAAGCTGGAAAGCCAGATTGTAATCCGCGACAAAGCCCGGCGAAAAAGGGCCTATCAGAAAACCCGCGAAAAGATATCCGACAATGGAAGAAAGCCCGAGCTTTTGCGTTATAAATCCAAACAAAAGCGCAAGGGTAAATCCGATTGCCATAATTTCCAAAAGATGGTATTCGTACATGACTTGCAGCATTATAACATATTTTCAAAAGGCAGCTTTGGCAGCAAAGCTGCCTTTTTTATTTGATACAATAGGTTTATGAGACAGAAACACGGACAGAACTTCCTTACGGACTTAAATATAGCCAACAACATAATCAAAGCCGCCGGACTTATAAAAGAGGACGAAGTCCTGGAAATAGGCCCCGGCAAGGGCGTTCTTACAAAAATAATACAGCCTCTGGTTAAACGTTTGACGACAGTAGAAATAGACCCGATTTTAGCGCAGCAGCTGAAATACTATTTTTCTTTTAACAACATTAATAATGTAGAAATTTTAAATGCTGATTTTTTAAAATTGCAAAGTGACAATAACGATGAGGAGTCCGTCATTGCGAGCGGAATTGAAAATTCCGCGAAGCAATCCGGCGCCGTTAATTCCACTTTTCGCTTTCCACTTTCCACTTTGCCTTTTAAGGTTATTTCCAATCTCCCCTACAACGTAGGCACCGCCATAATCCAAAAAATCCTGCCTCTTAATAATTGGACGCTTTGCGTCCTGATGCTTCAAAAAGAGGTTGCCCACAGGCTTGCCGCAAAGCAGGGAACTCAGGACTACGGTTACATTTCGATTTTCACACAATACTATGCCGATTGCGAACTTTTGTTTGACGTTTCCCCGCGCTGCTTTACTCCGCAGCCGAAAGTCGTTTCTTCGGTTATCAAACTTACAAACAGGCGTTCACCTGAGCCCGATAAAATACTTTTTGATTTTATCAAACACGCTTTTTCAATGCGCAGAAAGACAATTTTGAACTGCGTTTCCACATTCAAAAATTTAGATAAAAGTCAAGCAAACCAAATCTTAATAACCTGCGGTTTGGAGCCGCTTTTAAGACCCGGAGTTCTTTCTATTTCCGATTTTTTTCGCTTGACTAATGAAATCAAAAAATATATAATTTTCCAATCATAATTTGCAAATAAAATTTGTCATTTTTTGAATGATTTTCAGCCGGTTTATATCTTTATCCACAGTTGTGGATAACTTTGAGGATAATATGAGTATTCCCATTTCTGACTTATGGAAAAAAGTTGTGGATAACCTTAACCTTTCGCTTACCCAGGAAACCTATAATCTGTGGATTGCGCCGCTTAGACCGCTGTCTTTGGAAAACAATATTTTTACGGTTGCCGTTCCAAACGTATATTTTTCCCAGTGGGTGGAAACCCACCAGCAAAAGAACATAGAAAAAATTTTATCCGAAGCTTCCGGCCAGCAGCTTATTTTAGAGCTCAAGCCGCAGCAGGATCTTGCGCCTATCATCGCACAGGTGGAAAATACGCCTGCGCCTGCTGACGTTCCCGCTCCGATAATGCAGAAAGACCAGATAAATCCCAAATATGTCTTTGAGCGCTTTGTTGTGGGCTCTTCCAATAGGTTTGCGCACGGCTGCTCTGAGGCCGTGGCAAAAAATCCCGGCAAACAGTTCAACCCGCTTTTTATTTACGGAGGCGTAGGCCTCGGTAAAACGCATTTGCTTCACGCTATCGGCAACTATATAAAGCAATCTAACCCTCAATTGAGGGTTTTATATGCAACGGCGGAAAAGTTTACTACAGAATTTATAGAGTCGCTCCGTTTTGACAAAATGACCTCGTTTAAAAACAAGTACAGAAGCCTGGATTGCCTGCTCATCGACGACATACAATTTTTGGTCGGCAAAGAGAGCTCGCAGGAAGAGTTTTTCTACATATTCAACTCGCTTTACGATTCCAGAAAACAGGTTGTAATTTCTTCGGACCGCCCACCCAAGGAGCTCGAGAAGGTGGAAGAAAGGCTTATCTCGCGCTTTGAGTGGGGCATTATAGCCGACATCCAGCCGCCGGATTTGGAAACAAGAATCGCGATACTGCGCAAAAAAGCCGAGGATGAAAAGCTTTACGTGCCTGACGACGTTATCCTTTATATAGCCACGCAGATCAAATCAAACATCCGCGAGCTCGAAGGCTCGCTGCTTCGCATAACCGCCTTCTCGGCATTCACCGGCACGCCGCTTACGGTGGATTCCGTTCAGAAAATCTTAAAAGACGTTGTAAAGCCGCCTGACGACGCGGCGCATATAACCATTGAAAACATACAAAAAGTCGTCGCAAATGATTTCAACATAGATTTGAGAGACATGAAATCCAAGCGTAGGACCGACGCCGTTGCTTTCCCGAGGCAGATAGCCATGTATCTTGCCCGCACCATGACCGACGAGTTTTCCACAAACGATATAGGCGATGCTTTCGGCGGCAGGGATCACACCACCGTAATGCACGCCTGCAACAAAATAAAAGAAAAAATGAATTCAGACCCGTATTTTAACGCCAAACTAAACCAACTGATCAAAAAAATAAGATTTTCAGAAGACAACTAGCCGTTTCCCTCGCCCCTTGGGGGGAGAGGGCAGGGTGAGGGGTTGTCGTTCTTATCTCAGGAGCCATCTTGAAAAAATCTGCAATAATATTCCTTTTCCTTATAACGCCATTTTCAGCGCTATACGCCAAAAACTACACCTTTGACAAAGACGTTTTCTTTGACACAAGCACAAAAATAATGAGCGATAAAAATAAAACGCCCGTCACCGGCGCTGTCAAAAGGTATTACCCTGACGGAAAGCTTGAAATGTCCGGAACTTTCGTCGAAGGCCTTGCCCAAGGCGAAACCAAAGGATATTACGAAAGCGGACAAATTTGCTATGTCACGCCCTACAGAGACGGCGTTTTAGACGGGATCTCAAAATATTATTCTCCGCAAGGAAAGCTTACCGAAGAACAAACCTATATGTACGGCCTTTTGGAAGGCAAAGCCAAAAAATATTATCCCGACGGCAAACTTATGGCCGAGGCGACATATAAAGACGGTCAACTAGAAGGCTTTCAAATAACTTACAGTTCCGGCGGCAGCACAGCAAGCCAGATTCCTTATTCCGGCGGCAAGATCAACGGCATGGCTACAAGATTTTACGAGAGCGGGGCCATTATGTCTGAAATCCCGTATGTTGACGACAAGCCGGACGGTTTCGCAAAAATCTACTATAAAAGCGGCAAGACGTACGCGGAATACTTTTATAAAGGCGGAAAACTAAGCGGAGACGTAAAGATATACGAAGAAGATACCGGCTCTTATCTGGAGTTCATTTATAAAGATGATGTTGCAATAAAAGGCTGGCTTGTAACAAAAGACGTCAAAAAGAAAAATCTTAAGAAAAAACAGCTCGAAAGCTGGAACAACAGCGGCAAAATCGAAGGCTATGAGAACATTACAAAAGGCATATTATCAGTACAAGACGCCGATTAAAAAATGACAAAAGCAGGTTTTAATTCAACTCCTTTGTCATCCCCGAATGCCTTAATCGGGGATCCATTTTATATACCCTTAAAAATATGTATTTTTCCGACTGTTTAGAAACACAAAATATCGTGCATAACTTCTACAAAATTTGTATAATATCTGGACACTAAAAAACGCCTTTAATACTGTTGGCAACTTTGTTGCCTTATAAACATAACAGTTATACTTAGCTTTGTTCAAATTTAGTTTGACAGACATAGCTTTTTAGCGTTCTTAAATTTTTATCAACAGTATACAGCCAACTACTACAACAATAGACTTTTTCTTAAAAAATGGGAGGATATAGATGAAAGTAATTTGTGGAAAAGACGAACTTATGAAAGGAATCCAGACGGTGTCGCCGGTAGCATCTTCCAAAAGCACTCTTCCAGTGCTTTCAAATTTTTTGTTCGAGACAGAGGGAGACAAAATAAAGCTTTCATCTACCGACCTAGAAATAGCCGTAAAATGCCACATTAAAGCCGAGATAGTCGAGGAAGGCGGCATAACAATACCCGCAAAAAGATTTGCCGACATAATAAAAGAGCTTTCGCAGGACTCAGAAATAGAAATAAAAGCCGATGATACAAACCAGATAAACATAAAATCCGGTAAATCAAAATTTACTCTTATGGGAATTTCAAAATCCGAGTATCCCGTAATACCGGAATTTCCCAAAGAAAATAACTTCACGGTAAAAAAAGATATTTTTGCCGCAATGCTCAGGAAAACCGCGTTCGCGGTTTCTAAGGATTCGCAGAGATACGTTTTAAACGGCGTATATTTCATAGCCGAAGACAAACACCTTAAGATGGTCGCCACTGACGGCAGAAGGCTTGCCTACGTGGTAACAGATGGCATAGACGCCAAAATAAAAGGCAAAGCCATAGTGCCGACAAAAGCAGTAAGCGACATGCTAAGGCTTATTTCCGGCGCAGAAAAAGTGGAAGACGTCAAAATCGGCATAGCCGAAAACCAGTGCGCAATAGAAATAGGCGATATAACATTCCTCTCAACGCTCATAGAAGGCGTTTTCCCGAACTACGAACAGGTGATCCCGAAAAAAACCGAATCGCAGGTAAAACTGAACGTAAAAGACACGCTCACAGCCGTAAAACAAATGGCGCTTCTGACAGGCGACAGGCTCTCTTCAGACAGATCGTCGGCAGTAAAGTTTTACTTCGGTTCCAATATTTTGCGCATTTCAGCGTCAACCGCAGGCCTGGGCTCGGGTGAAGTAGAAATAGCGGTTGATTACAAAGGCGAACCCGCAGAAATAAACTTTAACCCGAACTTTGTAAAAGAAGTCCTGCAGAATATTGACGAAGACACCGTCTCTTTTGAATTTACAAACGCTCTAAACCCGGCAACCCTAGCCCCGGAAAAAGACAAAAACTACCTCTGCGTAGTAATGCCGATGCGCGTGTGAAAAACAAAATGAAAGTTGTTACCCTCGCCCCGTGCGGGAGAGGGCAGGGTGAGGGGTTGCCGTTGTTGTTGATAGAAAACCACTCCCCGTCTTAATCTTAACTTTCAGCTTTAAAAAACATATGACCTATTTCACAGAAGAAAAAACAAAACCCTATAAATCCGAACGCAAATCAAACCTCACGGCGGTTTCCGCCGTAGTTGAAGCGATTAAAAAAGAGCTAGGCCTAGACGAAGATTTTTTTACAGTCGTAAAAGTATGGAAGCAAGAAACAGGAATCGAAGACGCCGAAATATGCGGCTATAAAGACGGAACAATCTTCGTCCAAACCCCATACAGCGCCGCGCTGCAGGAAATAACCCTGCGCAAAAAAGAAATAATAAAAAAGCTGAACCAGTACATAGGCTCCAAAAAAATAAAAAATATAAAAGTTACGATAAAATGAAGGATAATTTGTGAGATATATTGAAAAAATAGAAATATCAAAATTCCGATCTTTCGGCGAGAATGTAATAATTGAACCGCTTGATTATAATGTTTTCTCCGGTAGCAATGATTCAGGAAAATCTAATATCCTCAAAGCATTAAATCTATTTTTTAATAATCAGACAGATTTTGACACGCCATATAATTCCGATGCAGATTTTAATAAGTGGTTTCGTGATAACAAAATACGAGGCCAACGTAATATAAAAATTAAAATTACTTTCTCAAAAGGTAGTTATCAAGACAGAGATGGAATTAATAATGGTTTTATTGCAGAGAAAATTTATTCTGACGCAGGTGGCACTACAGTTAAATTTTATAAATTAGATAATACAGAAATTAAAGAATCAGACTCAACTTCATATAAGAGGGCGAATAATGTTGTTTCTGGGAAAATGAAATTTTTATATATACCGACGGTTAGAGATATTAAATTCAGGGGTAATATACAGAGACAAATTGAAAACATTGCTGAAGCTACGGACGGAAGATACAAAAATAAGAATTTACAAAAAGCTTTTGACGGGTTTGAAAAAGGATTAATTGCGCAATTAAAAGATTTAAAAGAAATGATAGCAACTAAAATGCATACTGAAATTAATACGACAATTAATTTTGGTTCATTGCTTGAATCTATGGGGTTTAACACAAGGGATAATATTAAAATTTCAAAACGAGGAAAGCGATCTGAACTTCAAGAGATTAGTTTGAAAAGCAGGGGCGAAGGTATTCAGATGCAGTTTTTCTCATTTTTGCTGTGGTTTATTTCCAAAAATGACAAAAAACATAATTATATTTGGGGCTATGAAGAGCCGGAAGTTGCTTTTGAGATGAAAAGACAATTCGAATTGGCTGACGTATTTCAAAAAACATTTACTAAAGATGTTCAAATATTTTTGACGACTCATTCGCCCGCATTCGCTTTTTCTGAATATAAAGAACAATCTCGGACATATAGAGTTAGTTATGAAAACGATGTGGCAACAAGGCGCCAACGATTAATTTCTAAAATATACCAACTTGAAAAATATTATGATAGCTTACCTGCAAATACAAATAATGATGAAAAATTAAAACGAGAAATTTGGGGACTGAATATTCAAAGGCTTTCATTTATGCTTGGTTCTTCTCTTGATGATATAACGAGCTATAGACATATTGGTACTGATGAAATAGAGCGGTTGAGGGAAGATATAAAATCAATAAATGAAGAAAAACAAAAAATAGAATCTGATAAGATAAAAATACAAGAAGTTTTATCACAGACATATCCTAAAAAAATTCTAATTTGTGAGGATGAAGGATTAATAAGATTTTGGAATGATCTTTTATATAAAAATAGCATGAGGGATGTGATTGTTTATCCTTCTAGAGGCTGTACTAATGATAATGTTGAAATTGCCATCAAACATTTAAGGAAAACAAAAAACGATTACCAGCCTAAAGTTTTTCGACAACTTGATGGTGATGGTTTTTCTGATGAATTAAAACAAATGGTTGAACTTAAGAAAAAAGAAAAAAATACCAATGGATATGGAATAAATAATTATTGTGTAAAATATCTGCCTGTCAATGAAATGGAAAATTTTGGTATTCTGATGGATAATGAGTTTTCGGAAGATTTTGTTAGAAATTCTCCTTCTTTTTTAAAAATTCATAATGCTTTTACACGAACAACGGAAGATAATTGTAACAAGTCTAAAAAATTATTTAATAATGACAGAGATAAAAATAAGTTTAATTCAAAAGACTTAATACTAGACCAACCAAATAATATTTTAAGGAACTATCCGGGTAAAGATATTAAGACATGTAAGAGAAGATTTAATCCAATAAGTATAATAACAAATGCACAAGTCTGTGATTATCCACAAGAACTAAAAGACTATTTACAATGTATAAAAGGATTTTTTGATAGTGCTAATGTTCCTAACCAATAAGCATAAATACAATAAATAATTTATAGGAGCGTAAAATGGCAGAAGAAATTAAGAACGAAAGCGGAGCAAAAAAGGACACTTATAACGCATCCAATATTACGGTTCTCGAAGGGCTTGAGGCCGTCCGCAAAAGGCCGGCGATGTACATCGGCTCAACGGGCGCGATGGGTCTTCATCATCTCGTCTACGAAGTTGTGGACAACTCTATCGACGAAGTGCTTGCGGGATACTGCAAAAATATCGAAGTGACCATACATCCGGATAACTCCATAACCGTTTTGGACGATGGCCGCGGAATTCCGGTCGGTCCGCATCCGGACCCGAAATACAAAGGCATAGACGCTTTGGAGATAGTTTTGACAAAGCTTCATGCAGGCGGAAAGTTTGATAAAAATTCGTACAAAGTTTCAGGCGGACTTCACGGCGTCGGTGTGTCCTGCGTAAACGCTCTGGCCATAAAGTTTGAAGTTGAAGTCTACCGCGATGGGAAAATTTATAAGCAGGAATATTCTCAGGGAAAACCTCTTTCCGGCGTTAAGGTCACGGGAAAAACCAATGAAAGCGGCACAAAAATAACTTTCCTTCCGGATCCTGAAATTTTCACGGTTATAGCTTATTCTTTCGACACTCTTACAAACCGCTTAAGAGAGCTCGCGTTTTTGAACGCAGGCACGCACATCAGAATTTCCGACGAGAGGGATGACAAGGAGCATATTTTTGACTACGACGGCGGAATAAAGACTTTTGTCCAGTATCTCAACGCGAACAAAGTTATACTCAACAAAGATCCGATATATTTTTCAAAAGAAAAAGAAGGCGTGAGCATCGAAGTAGCCATGCAGTACAACGACTCTTACAACGAAAACATCTTCACCTTCGTAAACAACATCAACACAATCGAAGGCGGCACGCATCTTTCCGGCTTTCGCTCGGCTTTGACCAGGGCTGTAAACGATTATATAAAGAAAAACGAGCTTTCAAAATCCAAAGATTTGACGCTCTCCGGCGAAGACGTGCGCGAAGGGCTTGTTGCCGTAATATCCACAAAAGTGCCCAATCCTCAATTCGAAGGCCAGACAAAAACAAAGCTCGGAAACTCCGAAGTCGAAGGCATAACAAAATCAATTGTCGGCGACGCTCTCACGACATTTTTGGAAGAAAATCCGGGCATAGCAAAACAGATTTTGGACAAAGCCATTAATGCCGCGGAAGCCCGCGAAGCCGCTCGCAAAGCCCGCGAAATGACGCGCCGCAAAGGTGCGCTAGATTCCGCAGCTCTTCCGGGCAAGCTTGCCGACTGTTCGGAAAAGGATCCGGCAAAAACGGAGCTTTTCATAGTCGAAGGAGATTCGGCCGGCGGTTCCGCGAAACAGGGCAGGGACAGAACCTTCCAGGCGATACTTCCGCTGAGAGGAAAAATTTTGAACGTGGAAAGAGTCCGCTTGACAAAAATGCTCGCAAGCGACACGATTAAAACGCTCATCACCGCGATAGGCGCGGGCGTGGGCAAGGACGACCAGGATTTTAACATAGACAAAGCGCGTTACCACAAAATAATCATCATGACCGATGCCGACGTAGACGGCGCGCACATAAGAACCCTTCTTCTGACGTTCTTCTACCGCCACATGCCGCAGCTTATAGACAAAGGCTACGTTTACATAGCGCAGCCGCCGCTTTATAAAGTGAAGAAAAACAAAAAAGAGATGTACATAGATTCCGAAGATGAGCTCGACAAATTTTTGTTCCAGCAGGCGCTTGACGGTTTGGAAATGGCGCTTGTTCAGAATGGGAAAGACATAAAAATTATCGACAACAGAAAACTCGGGCATATAGTTTCGAGCATAAGCGAACTGGACGCGCTCTTAAAAAAGATACAGAAAAAAGGCGTGAGCTGGAAAGATTATCTTAAATTCAAAGCCGACGGCAGACTGCCGATTTACAGAATAACCGAAGAAAACAACGTCAGATACATATACTCAGACAAAGAGTGGAAAGAGTTTAAAGACCAGCTTCTTGCAAAACGCCGCGAACTCGAGGCTTCGCAGGGACAACTTGCCGGAATAGAAGAAGTCCAGATAGAAGATCTGCTTCCGGAGTACAAGGATTTATGGGAGCTTCCGCGCATGGACAAACTTGCAAAACAAATCGAGGCCGAAGGGCTTCATCTCGAGCACTACGGCGAAACGCACACAAAGCCGGTTTACAGGCTTCAGGAAAGCGAAAAGAAACTGCAAGGCGATATATACGAGCTCAGCTCCACGGTAGAACTTCTTGAAACCATAAGGGGCTTGGGCAACAAAGGCGCGGCAATACAAAGATACAAAGGCCTCGGAGAAATGAACCCGGAACAGCTCTGGGAAACCACAATGGACATAAACAACAGAAAACTCCTTCAAGTCAGAATGGAAGACGCCGTAGAAACCGACAGAATTTTCACAACATTAATGGGCGACCAGGTAGAGCCGAGAAGAGTCTTTATCCAAACCCACGCGTTGGATGTAAAGAATTTGGATATTTAAGCATAAAATTAGTTAAATTCCCTGTAGAGCGTATTATAATTATAATACGCTCTACAGGGAATAACCAAAGTTATGGGCATTTATTGTAAAATGTTTAAAAATAAGATACACTTTATCCTGTATAACGTATTATAATTATAATACGCTCTACAGGGAGAAAAAATGAAAATATATCTATCGACATCTGATTATATCAGGTCATTTGACCGGTTTATTAACAATTTTGATATTTCAAATCCTGATATATTGGAAATAAAAACTCATCCGGACTGGATAAATGTTCACCCTGCTATTTTAACGTTTGTTGCAACGCTTTCCGTTTCAGTCGGCAGAGAAAAAGTATATGTTGAAGAGATTACAGCATCTTCCGGCGCATATTTAGATAGAATGGGTCTTTTTAACTTTACAAAGGAAAAATCTCCGTATAGCATTAGATGCAACGAAGAAGCCGGGCGTTTTATCCCGCTGACAATTATTAAAAACTCAGCAGAACAATCAAAATTTATCACGGATATGATACCGATGCTGCATCTCCCGGCGGATAAATCTGATGCGATAAAATACACAATAGGCGAGCTTGTACGCAATGTTTTAGAGCATTCAAATTCCGAAAGCAGAGCAATAGTTGCGGCGCAGTATTATAAAAAATCAAATACGATTCGCATCGGGATTTGCGACAACGGCATCGGCATCAAAAACAGTTTGCAGCGTTTTTGGGCTTCAAAAGCAAGGACCGACATTGAGGCGATAAAGCTTGCGCTTACTCCTGGAATTTCGGGAACCACGTTTAGCGAGGGTGGAACTGAAGACAATGCCGGCGCAGGATTATTTTTTATTAAATCTATCGCTCAAGTTGCCCGCAACTACTTTTTAATTTATAGCGGAAGCGGAATTTACAAGCTGTTGCTTCACGATAAGAGAATAGAGAATCCGCGTTTGCACGCAAACCCCAACGAGGACAGGCACAGCGAACGCAACGACGCCCCGTATTTTCACGGTACCCTTGCGGCGATTGATTTATCTCTGGATAATAATGCTGAATTCACAAAACTTTTATCGGCAATCCGCGAAAGTTACGGCAAAGCCGTCAGAGAGCGTAAAAAAAGGATTTTTAAGGAACCGAAATTTATATGACGACAATAAATATATATAAAGAAGCAGGCGAGTTCGCGGAAAACAAAGACGTCGCGAAAAAACTCAGGCAAGAAATAATTCTGCCGAATTTAAAAAACGGCGAGCAAATCGAATTTGATTTTCAGCAAGTAAGCGGCGTAACGCAATCGTTTATTCACGCATTGATTTCAGAAGCAATCCGGCAATACGGCGATAAGGCTTTTGAAAATCTTCTGTATAAAAACGCAAATGCCCAAGTAAAAGAAATAATAAAAACGGTCTATGAATACATGCAGGAGAGTTTGGATATATGAAAATCTCTAAAGTAAAAAAGTCAAAAGCCCCGTTTAAGATAAGTGAAGAGCTTGTGTCGGATATAGTTAAATTGATAAAAAATTTTCAGCATAATACTCTTGATATATTGTTGAAATCTTTCGGTTCGGTAACGGCGGAAGACGCCGCAAAAGCGTGGAATATGTCAAAAGCTGCGGCCAAGAAAAATTTAGACAATATGGTTTCTGAAGGCAAACTCCAACTGTCAGGTAAAAAATATATTGTTGCTGAATCCAAAAAACGCAAGCGAAAATAAATATTTCACAGAGAGGAAGGAAAAAATGGCTGACAAAGACAACAAAAAGACAGAAGAACAAGAAGCAACGCTTCCGGCGAATATTTTGCCGCGCAATATCGAAGATGAAATGAAAAACTCTTACATCGATTACGCCATGAGCGTTATCGTGGGAAGAGCTTTGCCTGATGTCCGCGACGGGTTAAAGCCTATTCACAGGCGCATACTTTACACCATGAAAGAAATGGGCATGAAACACGGCACGGCTTATAAAAAATCCGCAAGGGTCGTCGGAGACGTTATGGGTAAATATCATCCCCACGGCGACGCGGCGATTTACGAGTCCATGGTGCGCATGGCGCAGGAATGGTCTCTTCGTTACCCGCTGGTTGACGGACAGGGAAATTTCGGCTCGATAGACGGCGACGGTGCGGCCGCCATGCGTTATACCGAAGCCCGTATGGAATCCATTACCGACGAAATGCTTGCCGATTTGGATAAAAATACGGTTGATTTTATGCCGAACTATGACGGCTCTTTAAAAGAGCCTGTGATCCTGCCGGCAAAACTTCCCGGACTTTTGATCAACGGTTCGCAGGGTATTGCCGTCGGCATGGCGACAAACGTGCCAACTCATAATTTAGGCGAAGTCTGCGACGCCATTGCGGCCTTGGTTGACGATCCGGAGCTTCCGAAATCCGAAATCGCCAAATATATAAAAGGCCCGGATTTTCCTACCGGCGCTATAATCTTGGGTAAAGGCGGAATAAAAGATTATTTTGATGGAGGCAGAGGCTCCATAAAAATGAGAGCCGTAGTTGAAATTGAAGAAGCCAAAAACGGCAGAGAAAGCATTATTGTCACCGAAATTCCTTATCAAGTTAACAAAGCCAATCTGATAATGTCTATAGCCGACCTTGTAAAAGATAAAAAAATCGACGGAATTTCCGACCTTCGCGACGAATCAGCCCGCGAAGACATCAGAATAGTAATAGAAATCAAAAGAGACGCTAACGCCCAGGTTGTCTTAAACCAGCTCTATAAACATACGGCTTTGCAGTCTTCTTTCGGCGTCATAATGCTCGCTCTTGTTAACAACCGCCCGAAAGTAATGAACATAAAAGAAATTCTCGATCATCATATCGAACACAGGAAGATCGTCATAGTAAGGCGCACAAAGTTCGACCTGCAAAAGGCAGAAGCCCGCGCGCATATTTTGGAAGGATTGAAAATCGCCGTAGACAATATAGACGCCGTAGTAAAAATTATCAGAAACGCGAAAGACAAAGACGACGCGCGCGAACAGCTGATGACTAAATTCAAACTTTCAAAAATCCAGTCCGAAGCTATTTTAGAGATGAGGCTGCACCAGCTGACAGGCCTTGAAAGGGAAGAACTGGACAAAGAGTATCTTGAAATCATAAAAACAATCGAAAGATTGCGCTCGATTTTGGCAGATCCCAAAAAAGTTTTGGCCTTAATTAAGGAAGAAGTCGTAGAAATCAAAAAGGCGTACGGCGACAAGAGAAGAACCCAGATCCAGGCCGCGGAAGCCGACTTCAACATAGAAGACCTCATTCAGGAAGAAGAGGTTGCCGTGACAATGTCGCACGCCGGATACATCAAACGCATACCGCTCGACACCTATAAATCGCAGCAGAGGGGCGGCCGCGGAATTACGGGCATGACGACAAAAGAAGAAGATTTTGTTGAAAATCTTTTTATAACGAGCTCGCATGCGTATCTGTTGTTCTTCACAAGCCGCGGACGCTTGTACTGGAACAGGGTTTACGAAATCCCCGAAGCCGGCAGAGCGTCAAAAGGCAAAGCCATAGTAAATCTGCTCCAGCTTGCTCCGGAAGAAAAAATCACCGCGGCAATACCGATAAGAACGCTCAACCTCAAAGAAATAAAAGACGAATATTTATTGATGTGCACAAGAAACGGCACAATCAAGAAAATAGCCTTGGAAGAATTCTCTAATCCCCGGAAGGGCGGCATAGTAGCCATAAAACTTGACGACGGCGACATTTTAGCCGAAGTCAAAGCCGTAGGCAAAAACCCGGAAGTGCTGATAGCAGCCAAAAACGGCCAGGCAATACATTTTAATATAGACGAAGTAAGAGCAATCGGCAGAGCCGGCATGGGCGTCAACGGCATAGATATGGAAAAAGACGACGAAGTCATAGGAATGGAAGTATTGAGCAAGAATGATGTTGTGCTTGCGGTAAGCGAAAACGGCTACGGAAAACGCACAGAAGTAAGCGAATACCGCCTGACGCACCGCGGCGGCAAAGGCGTAATAAATATGCAGACCACGGATCGAAACGGCAAAGTAATAGGCATAAAACGCGCCAACGCCGGCGAAGAAATAATGATAATGACCCAAAACGGCATAACAATAAGAATGAACGTAGACAAAATCTCGGTAATCAGCCGAAATACCCAAGGGGTGCGCCTAGTGAAACTTGACGACGGCGACAAGGTGGCAGCAATCGCCAGCGTAGTAAAAGAAGACGACGAAGGCGAAGAACAGACAACGGAAGAGAAGAAATAAAACAAAAAGCCCCTGAGACCTGATAAGTCGAAGGGGCTTTTATACAATTTTAAAAGCCATAACATAAGAGATTTTAGTATAATTTATGCAAATGAAAAAAGAAAAAATATTTTTAATACTTGCCGGTGCGAACGGCGTTGGAAAAACTACTTTTTCAAGAGAAATTTTGGACGAATATGAATATTCCAAATTTTTAAACGCTGATGAAATAGCAAAAGAAATAAATCCTAAAGACATATCAGCTGTAAAAATATCAGCAGGCAAACAGTTGTTCTGTAATTTGCAAGAACTGCTATTAAAAAAAGAAAACATTATATTAGAGACAACGTTATCAGGAAAATTTTTAATTGATGTTATAAAAAGAGCTAAAAAGTCTGGATATAAAATCCATATTTTTTATACTTTTGCCGATTCTCCTGAGATCTGCATAGAAAGAATAAAAAACAGAGTAAAAAAAGGCGGGCATTCCATACCTGATGAAGATGTAAGAAGGCGATTTTATAGAAGTATCAAAAACTTTTGGAATATATACAGACATTTAGCCGATATATGGGCTTTGTATTACAATATGGAGCAAAGTATTATTGTTGCAAAGTTTGCCGGCCATAAAATTGAAATTTTAATTGATGGCGAGTATAATAAATTTTTAAGGATGGCAGAAAATGACATCAAAAGCAAATAAAATAATAGATGAAATGACAAGATTGTATAATAGAGGCGTTACTAAGGCCCAGGAAGAAAACCGCAAAATGGGCTTGCCGAATGTCTTTTATAGAAACGGCAGATTAATTTATGAAATGCCAAACGGAACTATCCGCACAAAAAAGTTAAATAAGAAGAGTTAGCGGAAGAGAAAAAATAAATATCCGTCAAAAGGAGTTTTTATGAAAAAAGTGTTTGTTTATCTTATGGTTTTTTGCGCGATAGCCGTATTTTCTCAAGATTCGTTTGCAAAAAAATATACAACTGCCGATGCGATTTCAAAAGCAGTAAAAATTACGGATGACAATTTTAAAAAACAAACTGTTTATGAATTCCCCATAATAGATTATCAAAAGGTAGATAAAAAAGAAAAATTACAATATATACCCGACTATAAAGACCCTAATCTATTTTTCAAAAATAATCCCCTTGTTTATCAAATCGTTGCAATAGTTAACCAAAAAACCGGAGAAAAAACCTTTTATCTGAAATTTTCTTTTTATTTTGATGCAGGCGCAGGCTTTTATGTAGAACAAATATACGACAGCAACGGAAATCAAATTTATAAAGGTTTCTCAAATTTTGAAGATGCTGATGCAAACCATAGCTTTATATCTACATATCTTTTTGAAGGAATTGCAAAAGTCAATAAAACTATATTTTATTGCAACCCTACGGTTACGGAACAATATCTTAAAGACAACAAAGATACGGGAATAGTTTTAAAGGTATACGCGCCGAAAGAAGATGTATATTTACATATTCCGTCGTATTATATTCAAGCTGTATTAGATACGGTCAAATAAAATAATGATAATGACCCAAAACGGCATAACCATTCGAATAAATGTAGACAAAATCTCGGTAATAAGCCGAAACACCCAAGGGGTGCGCCTAGTCAAACTCGACGACGGCGACAAGGTGGCAGTAATTGCCAGCGTAGTAAAAGAAGAAGACTCCGACGAAGAACAAACAAGCGAAGAAAAGAAATAGTAGTTTAACAAGCCCCTGAATATAAAAGTTCAGGGGCTCTTAATTTGTTTATGCAACCACCGGCAGTGCCGGTGGTGCCAAAAAGCTTTAGCTATGAGTCGTTATAAAATCCGAGATAAGCGAGGAAAACCGCCTTGGTCGTCATTCCCGAAATTAGTAGTCGGGAATCTGC
>Ga0123357_10003119_pt1 | contig 18813 bp, 24 predicted proteins | sample TergutEmb28metaG_FD_89873 | JGI IMG/M metagenome (GOLD analysis project Ga0123357, IMG submission 89873) | Embiratermes neotenicus P4 segment gut microbial communities from Petit-Saut dam, French Guiana - Emb289 P4 | ecosystem: Host-associated > Arthropoda: Insects > Digestive system > Gut ...
TAAAAGAAACCTAAATTTACGTGGAAGTCGGATATCTTTCTCGACCACAGTTCCAATTTTCGCTGCTAGGATCTCACGCGTCGTTGCGGACGGAGGCACCTGGCGGCTATAGTGGGATCGTCTAAAGGAGGGGGAAAGTAATGGCAAATTACCCACAAGAACTTACCCAGAATGCAGTGTGCCAGAGCGACACCGGTCACATGAATGTTCTCTGGTTCCGGCCAAGCCCGACATTCACGAAGATTATTTACAGATTAAAAAAAATTACAAATAAAAAGAAGAAGAATGCAGTGTTTATCCCTGACAAGACTCACAAACAGAAACTTCCTCCATAAATAACACACAGTGTTTTTGTCCATCTGCAATATTTCTCACATTGTTTCCAATCTTCTACAGTGTGTTCCTCAGAGAAGCGACCAGTTCAGAACTCAAAATCAGCGTCTTGATCTTCTTCTTCTGTCCAATCGCCAACGAAAAGAACAGTTATGTCAGTGTCCGAATCCGATGGATTGTCAGACGCAGTTGGATACCGGCAAACCACGGGCTTCCGTCTTTTTTAAGGACCAAGAGGAACATTCGACACAAGCCGTTTGGATGTGAATATAGTGGCCTGTTTGATTTCCTATTTCTGAGATATCACAACAAAATCTATGTAAGATCAAATCGTTATTTACTTTACTTTCCACCACAAGAATTTGGTTGTATATCCAGGTTAACAGAGAGCTTATTTCTGAATGAAGGTGGAGCCACAGCAGAAGGTAAAAGTAAATTAGTCCCATTAAAGGCCTGGAGTGGGTCAGAGGATTCCAGGGAGTTAAAATTCCCAGATTTCGTGACAACAGCACAGGGTGGTGGTAGGTTGTCAGTCTTACTCACCGGCCACATTTACGTGCAGGAAATACTCCTGGTACTCATTTCTGTTAGAAGCTTAGTCGATCAAACAGACATAGTGCGATTGGAAGGATTATATATCAATGAAAAATCCACTGACACCAGCTGGGATCGAAACAGCGACCTTCCGATTTGTAGCACAACACCTTAACCACTGTGCTACCGCGGTCTCACGCCACAGCAGAAGTGGACCTCGAAAATTAGGAGAAAAGAATAATGGTTGATTGCTAGGAACAGCTTGTATGTCCTTTGAGGCTAGAGGGAAATCGTGTGGTGTGAAGAAGTTGTTCTTGCCACAACGAAGGGCTCCTTTCGCACGAAAGTCTTTAGACGCTATTTCGCCTGTTGCAGCGCACTTGTATGAATTGCCGAATTGTTCGCCAGTTTTGTAGAAGGCGAAGCCTCGCCCGTCCTAGATAATTTCAGACAATGGAACAGATTTGATAACATTAGCAATAATCCAAAATTTAATTTGTGAATTTAAACTACAAAAGGATCAAGATAATTATATTATTATTATATGATAGTGTAACTACAATTGGAATATTATCCATTTCTGAAAATTCAAATATCAGTTAAGAGTAGAATACAGGTTTCTTTACTTATTTGTGTTTGATTTTGTGTGGAACGTGTTGAGAGATTGCTTTATTTGTCCCGCGATCCTAACTGCTAAACTTTGTGCATGTCAGAAACCGTCTGACTGGTGGCAGATTGTACCGACGTATTTAATATTATAACCAGTGCCAATACGCTCGCTACCTAAACACAGTGCCATTTAGAAAGACGTCAGTAAAATCTAGCTATTACAACCTACGGCACTAGAAGCAGTGACAGAGGAAGGACGAACAACCTGCAGTACAGCACTGCACTATTACATCCTGCAGAACGTGACGTAACGAAATTTGTGCGCGGAGACTGTCGCTATATTGCGGGGCATCGCATTACAAATCGCCAGCTATTTTAATTGCTGCTACTATTGTTGAAGCTATTAAAATCGCCTGTGCGCAATCACACTTAGGCGCTAAGCCTTTTAACTAAAAGAATCATTTCGAAGGCGGGAGGTGGGAGGGTCCTCACGTACGTCTGCACTAGTAATTCTTCGCCTTTCACTTCCTCAATTTGTGTCGCTGTTAGGACAAAGAGAATGGATACACGTGTATAACACATGCGCACAGTACGTACACATACACACGTTTGTGCAGCACCTGGTTTTTCGCGTGTACTGACACTGAGCTTTCAGTGCACGTGTACTGAAGTGATACCGCATCTCAAACCGCACTGCAGGCACCGCTACGGACTTCAGTATCAGCGCACTGCTGCACAATATCACAGACGGTGCACGGTACACAGAACACACTGTGGATGTGCACAGATATCGAACGTGATATTCAACAGATGAAGCACTGTACGTATAACGTAAAATTTCGATTTGTTAGCGTAACCAATGCTGCCTTGAAAAACAATAAATATTACAAATTCTTAGTGCGTGGTTCACCTAATTTATCCATCACACAAAGCGCGCTGTGGCCTGTCCTGTTCAACATTATTTTCCACAGTATCATACAAACCGCACGATTGCGTGGAAAATTTATTGAGCGGAATTTATGTGTTTTGTTTTCTCAACAACACGGTTCGGGAAATTTTCATTCCAAGAAGTTTTTATCGAGAATTGATCAAAAATGTCTATCGGTCTTCAAGTACAGTACTTTTGTCAAATTTTAATAAAATTTGAATTCCCCAGACAGTTTTTCAAAGTATTCTGTTATATGATATCACATGAGTGGGAATTCAAATACTCTGCCATATTAAAGTGAAATAAATTCAATTTGTTATAACCGAAGATATTTCTTCCAATTCAAATTGAAATTGTATATGAATTTCGTTCATTCACTAAAGACGCAAGAATTTCTTCAACTTGTTATTATAGAGGAATAGGCACATTGGGAGATCTAGGGCTAGATAGGATGTTATTATAGAGGAATAGGCACATTGCGAGATCTGGGGCTAGATGGGATGTTACAGGCTGCGTGATGAACTGGACATAAAGGATTGCAATAGGAAAATGGTATTTAGTAAAACACAACTGTGTTCCAATGGGTGTATTTAATGACTATAATGGGCAAATACATGTTTCAGCCTTTACTGGCCATTTTTCAGGTTTTCATAGGAGAACTAAAATTGAGATCTTAAGTTAAGTTCTCCTTAGGCAATCCGAAGATGGCCAGTAGAGGCCGAAACTTGTAGTTACCCAAAATATTCAATAAATACGTCTATTCGGACACAGTTGTGTTTGACTAAATACCATTTTCCTAGTTTCATACACACAACGAAATGACACACTGCCTAGATGAAGGAATACATTTCCAGTTGCCTTCGGGTAAGTAAAATAAAAATTCTTCCTTCGCTATACAAGTCCTGCTAATGGAACAGACATGCTAGAGAGGATTTAATTTCTTTAAATTTCTAAAAATTATATTGAATTTTATGAATTCAACTGTACGTTACTTCTTTCCGGTGTGCTTCGGGAATATCGCGTGCACCATGACACTGACGTTTCAACTGACCCCTATGAGGACGGTTCAAAATAGTTGTTGTGTTGACGGTTTCTAGAAATTCAATTATATATAATTACTATGTGACATGGCAGACAATACAGATCAAAGGGGCGATTATGAAACAGAGCTGCAATACGAAAAGTATTATCTACCCCATTAGACAGAAGGCGACGTGAGAACTGAGTTGCTATTGGTGGGGTAAAAAATGTGAAATTGTTATGAAATATTAGTAGCGAAACTGAAGGAAATCTGCTGGAAGATTCTATAACGTAACTGGAATTTGAGACCAAATATTGATGTAAGTATCAGATGTTACCTGACACCTTATTTACATACAAATAGGCCCGTAAATTAGAGAGGGAGAACGTTATATTTAATAACACCAAAAATAATATATTTCATTAATATTCCGTTGTATTTTCAACAGAACTGCTAGAAATTAATGTTTCCTCAGATATCACTCCATGCTGCCCGCTGAATAATTATGAAATTTCGCTTTCGATTGGTGCCTCCAACTTCACAGTTCAGGCAGTCCAACACTTCAAGCTGTAAGCAATTCACACCAAATACCGAAAGACACTAACCTTCACCAAAAGCGCAGTACCAATCTGCACTGCAGCCAACCCACCCTTTTCCGTACATCTGATTTCCAGACACTCGCAAAGCCTTCACATACTGCTGCTCATATAACTGCAAACGTAACACCGACGGGAACTTTGTACTCTGCGTCATCAGCTCAGCACTAGATACAGGTGAGTTGTTAGGCTCACTAACCGGCCGGTTTATTCCAATGGAAGAAGGCCAGTACGTACTAACCAGTAGGCTTTGTGGGACACACAGCCAGTCCGAGAATTCGAACCTGGAATCATACAGCTCTCAGCCTCATCCGCAGACCGACTGCACCGGTTTCGTTCAAGAAATCATAAGTTCAGTAATTTGGTAACTGACTGACACACGCTTGTTAGGTTCATTCGTGCAGTTTTATGTACCCTTCCCCGCCAGTTTCGGGCGTTATATATTTTATTCGTCATGCGTGTTTGTCAGTAAGGAGTGAATTATATACTTAATGTCATTAAGGAGTGAATGATATAATGAATATCAGTGATGAGTCAACAATAGACATTGATATTAAGGCGTTAATAATAGAATTATGGTCTGGTGAAGGTAATAATATCTTAAATAACTGTGTTACTGCTAATAAATATACAAGATGATAATTATGATGATAATGAGAGTGAAACATCAACCGTAAATGTGTCCATGTCAACACGGTGCGGGACTTATTCAGGTTGCGATGGAAGAGGTGGTCACCAGATGTGGAGTGTAACTGGTAATAAAGAGTTAACTGCAGCGGACATCCCACAAAGGGTGTCCTCCAGTTTGATGGCTTTACATGTTGCTAAAAAATGAAAACCCTAACAGATTCCTGCGTTGCAGAAGATTTCGCAAATCTTTTGACTGATCGTTTGGAACAATGTAAGGAATGAGAATTTGACAGGAGATTTGGCAATTGGAAGGTAATTAGCGGGCAACGGTCTTGGCCATGGATAATATTAAAGTGGATATCGAAGGAATAGGATGGCGAAACCTCGATCTAGATTAGGACAGTGACAATTACCGGGATTTCAAAATATTTTAATTAAATTTTAGGTGCTACACAACGTGGTAAATTTCTTGAGTAAATGGAAAAATATTAGCTTTTCAAGAATTGCTGTGTTTCATGGAGTTCGGTAGTTGGTTAGTTAGTGATTGACGAGTCCTTAAGACGCAGTAGAAAAACAACTCCCAGACACACACAGAACTGTAGAAATGAAAGTCCTCTGACAGCAGTTACACATATATTGAAGATTGAACAAATTTAGAGATAATGTTGGTAAATGGAGAGAACAGATAAAGTGGGTGGAGGTAGAAATACTGAATGTCGCCTTCCGTTACAACGTGCAGGAAGACGAGACAGAGAAGGAAGTTGAGAGTTAAGAGAGCAGGAAAGTTTCGAAGGGACGGTGGCATGAAAATAAATAATAATCATCATGTTTTACGCTGCAGAACAGAACACCTAATATAGTGACTAACACAGACCAATCAGATAAACGTTCCCGATAAGCAGCGCAACTGCACAGTGCAGTGTGAATATAGTACAGGCAGAAGCAAAATTCGATACACAACACAGATTCTTGTTCTTAAGCTTTCGCCGTGTTCTAAATGTAAATTATTCCTTTTTGGGTAATTCTCCGTCGTCTGAGTTCTAATTTTCGACGTTTCGGAACTCACTATCGGTTCCATCTTCATAGGCCTATGAAGATGGAACCGATAGCGAGTTCCGAAACGTCGGCAATTAGAACTCAGACGCCGGGGAATTACCCAAAAAGGAATAATTTACAACATAGATTATTTAGCTGCTGCAACAATGTAATTACGTAGCTTGTTGCAGAAGAGTGGTACTGCGGAACAAAAATTACCTCCATTCGCACACTGCTAGGGCACAATTCGTCCTAACATTTAAATTTTAGAATTGTTACAAGCAAGAATATAATTAAACCAAAATAAAACTGACTTCTTAATAAACACAGAATTAAATTCAGTAAATCACAGTAGCGTTGACATTTTTCGCTCCGCTACCATTCACTGCGATGTCAATCGGCTGTGGGGTGTGACGCCGTACAGACTTGAAGAGATTTACTGGCACTGGTGTGGAACCCTTCTACGGCAACTGTACGCGTAGAAGATTGAACGTGGGAACAGAATTTCGTCCGCAGGTTGTAACAAACTGCACGGCGTAACGTTCCAATACACAATTGCTTCAGGTCAATAATCAAAGCAGTATTGTGTTTCGAAGTCAGAAGAATACATGACTTCTAAATGCCAATGCAATTCTCTTTACAGGTGACAGCAGACAACATGACTGTTAGCATGCTGCAGCTGCTGTTGCTGACTATGGTCACTCAAGCTGCCGTAGCGCTGACAGATATCACGCTGAACTCAGACCAGCTGCACACTCTCCTGTGTGTGTGGACCGTCGCACACAGACACTTCGCACCAGGAAGACCTCTCGTCGTCTCGAAGCCACGCACAACGTTAAAGCTTCCCTCTGCCCTCTCAGTGATCCTCTGCAACAGACGGACAATCTTCAGACGGTGAGCGTATTGTTGAGAAAGTTACATGAAGGAACAAGCTGGCCGATTGAACTGTTCCGACCAAGTGGATATGACACTGCAGACAGAGCAGTTTTACAGTACAGTTACATTCTGTTCGTGTGGAACGGAGAGGTTAGCAGCTTAAACGAGACGCTTGAAAATCAGGTGAAATTTCTGAAAGACAGCACATCCTCGAACCCTAGAGGAAGGTTTATTGTGGTGGCAACTGAGAGGAACAAGGTATCATCATATTTATTGGCCGCTCACATATGTTTTATATTGTGGCAGGTGGCCAGATTTTAAACGTGGTGGTCTTGATCTCAAACCAATTTTCATTTCGTAGGTATGTGTGTGTGTATGTATGTATGTGTATATGTATTATGTATGTATGTGTGTATTTTCTAGGGAAGAAGACCCCCACTAATATTATTACTATTAAAGCTATCATCCCTATTTACATGTTATATTTCTTACGTCAAATTTGTGGCAAAAGTAGATCAGAAAAACACTTCCGCGCTCCGCATCACCGACCCCCCCAAAGAGGCAGAACTGTCAGTGATGTGAAGATCACCATTCGGCCTAAATTACATTTCGAGATTAAGAATGCCCAGAGACCCCCATCCACCCCTACGAACCCTTGCATTTTTCTCGTGTTAATGAAGAGGCAGCAGAATATTTTGCGTTACATTTCAGTGGCAAGTTTAGGGATAAATTGTATTAAAGGCACGTTGCCTGTTCATTTGTGTTCTGCTGACAAAACAGAGCTAACAGAAGGTGCGGTGTGCGAGTGTCTGACATTTTGTGATGTTTTGTGTGGCGTAACGATTCTGCTGTCCTGCAAGTAGTTGATACAAATCTCAACACGTCAGAACTACAGTCGGTTGGGCAGCGAATGTGGTTAGCACGGATGAACTCAGGCTTGGCCACAGAAGGCAGAGCAGTGCAAATATGTCTGTTACAGGAAACAACACTAGTTGTGTGGGCATCGGACGTTTTGTTGGGATTTAGAAATCACAGCGATATACTGAGCACTTTTTGTTCCTCTGTAATTTTTCATCTTTAGCAGAGCTTCTCAGCTGCATTTCGACTTTTTGCAACAAACATAACAGTTGAAATCCTGCTTATAAAACGTATGTTTGGCGTAAGAATTCTTACGCATGCGCTGAAATTTGTTTTGATTTCCTAACAGTGTGAATGTATGCCTCCTCTTCAATGGTTGCAAGGAATTACCCAGAGGTAAATCGGCCAAACATGTAGTGTAGGAACGTAAAGTTTAATAATGCATAATTACTTATTCCATAGAGCAGAGTACTTCTTGAGAAGCAAAACTGGTTCTGAAACTATTCAAGAAATTCCCCTCACTTTATGGGACCCGAAAGTTCATCACAGTATTCACAAGTGCCCGCCATCTGTCCCTATCCTGAGCCAAATCTATCAAGTCTCCACCCCTCCCATTTCCCGAAGTTCCATCTTAACATTATTCTCCCATCTACGTCTGGGTCTCCCAAATGACCTCATTTCCTCAGCGTTCCCCACTAGAACCCTGTGCACACCTCTCCCCTCCCTCATACACATAATTTGGGGAATGTGAATGAACACTTTAGGATACACAGAATCAAGTGTAATGGAGTGTGTTTCTGTTTGTGTTTGTGTTTGTGTTCCACAGGATTAAACACTTGAAATTTTCTGTTATACCAGGTGCTGAGTGAGATATCTGGTCTGAAGGCAGAGAAAGTATCAGGGGAATGAACAAAATTGCACATTGAGCAGCTGTCTGAATTGTACTGGTGAGTGGGTGTTGGTGGGAGGTGAACTGAAAGACAGTGGGACCGATGGGGCAAGAGAAATGCACTGGAGAAATTAACAGTACACAAAAAACTTCAGTTTGAATCCGTTACAGGAACAGACAATTTTGGGAAATCTAGGCCTAATTGAAATGTTACAAGACAACGTGATGAACTGGACAAAAAGGATTACAATTCCAGTTGCCTTCCGCTCAGTAAAATAAAAATTCTTCCTTCGCTATACAAGATATGTTAATGAAACAAATATGTCAGAAGGGGTTACATTGATTTACCGATTTGCAATATTGTACAGAATTGTACGCAGTCAATTGGACATTACATCAGTCCGAATTTGCTTTTGGGTTTGTGTGTGCACATGGCGTGCCGACACTTCACGTGACCACTGCGTTGAAGCTTTTGAAATAGGCGACGTGTTAATGTTTCTAATCTGATACAAGTTTAAATAATTAATACGTGACACGGCAGACAAAGAAATCGAAGGCGTTCTTTTGAAACACAACTGTGATGAGGAAAGCCTTTTTGAACACATTAGATAGAATGTGGTGTGAGAAGGCACTTGTAAATGGTGAGTTGAAATAAAGGTGAAATTGATATGAAATGTTAGTAGCGAATTGTGAAGGGAACATGCTAGAAGATTTGAGAATATAACTGCAATTGATGGGAAAGAACGGATGTAAGTAACGTTTTCTAATACATTATTTACATAAATCAAGGACTGTAAACTCGATGGAGAGAAAGATTATTTTAATAATATCAACAATAAAATATTTCTGTAATATTCCATTGTTTTCTCAACAAAACAGCTAAAAATTACTGTTTCATCAGATATCACTCCATGCTGACCTCTATATAATTTTCAAATTTTTCAAAAGTTTACTGCCTCCATCTTCTCAGGTCAGGGAGTCCAACACTTGAAATTGAAAGCAATTCGCACCAAATACCGAAAGACACTAACCTTCACCAACAGTACTGTAACAATCTGCACTGCAGCCAGCCCACACTTTACCGTACTTCTCAGTTCCAGACACTCGCACAGCCTTCACTTACTGCTGCTCATTTAACTGCAAACGTTAACACCAACGGAATCTTTGCATTGTGTATCATCACCTGGACACTCGTTAGAGGTGAGTTGTTAGGCTCACGCCTTGACTGCTTTATCCCAGTGGAAGAAAATCAGTGCCTACTAATCAGAAGGCTGTTTTCACCCAGAGCCTTTCTGGAAGTTGTCAAGAAGACAGAAAACATTCGCCCTTACTGGAAGTCGAAATCTGGGATCGGCGAACTCACGGCCTTTTCTTTAGACCGACTGCGGGAATTTCTTCAACACATCTTAAGTTCAGAAGGTTAGTAACTTACTGACAGTTGGCTGTTGTGTTCAATCGTGCGGTTTTATGTACACTTCTTTGAATGTGTTGGGTGTTATATTTTTTTATTTCGTAACGCGGGTTGTCAGTAAGGAGTGTATGATAGACTGAATGTCAGTAAGTAGTGAATGATAGACTGAATATCAATAAGGAGAGAATGAAGGGCTGAATGTCAAAAGAAGCGAATGATAGACCGGATATCATTAAGGAGTCAGTAACATACTAAATATCTATAAGGCGAAAATAACAGACTTAAAGTCAGTATGATGTCAATTAAAGATTGAATGTCAACCGGGACTACACTATATATTGAATACCAGAAAAATTCAACAATAGACTGAATATCTCTAAGGGTTCAATTATAGAATGAATGTCAGTAAGAAGTCAATAAGATGGAGAATATAGGAAATTTGTTCATAACAATATTTGAATGTGTTTGAGGAATTAATACAATTCGTAATGCTGTTTCTACTACTGAAAATACTACCTTCTCCATGGAGAAGGTTCCTTTCTTTACAAACTAACCGGTTTGCAACTAGTCAAGACATTCCCCCCATTTTATGTAACCCGAAAGTTCATTACCGCATTCACAAGTGGCGCCACCTGTCCCTAATTTGAGACATATTGTTCCGATTCATACTGCCAAATCCCACTACTTGAAACTCCATCTTATTTTTGTCCTCATATTCAGGCCAAGGTCTCCTCAGTGGTTTCTTTCCCCCAGGATTCCCCACAAAAACGCTGTATAAAAATTTCCCCTCCCGCATACGAGATACACGACTCACCCATTTAAATCTTCTCCATTTTATCTACAGCATAATTTTGTATGTGTACAGAACATTGAGCAATACTGATCATTAAGCTACTCACTATGTAGATTCTTCCATTCCCCTCTTACCTCATCACTCGTAGGGCCAAGTATTCTCCTCAACGGTCCATTCTCAAACACCCCTGTCTACGTTTTTCCCTCAGTGTTACCGACCAATTTTCACACCCATATAAAACAACAAACAAAATTATATTTATATCCTATTCTTTAAATTTTGGATAACAACCTGGAAGACAAAAATTCCGCACCGAAGAACAGCAAATATTCCTTGAATTCAATATGTTCTTAATTTCTTCCTTAATACTGATTTGTTTTCTTAAATTTTTTAAATAATCCTCTACTTCAAAGGATCTATTTTCAATCCTCACACTGTGATTTCGTCCTCCATTCTGAACTCGATATAAGAACGATAATTAGTTTTATCAACATTTACCTCTAGTCCACTCTCCTTACTCGCCATTCCCAAAGATTCTACATTTTCCTTTACAGTATCTACGATTCCTCCCAATATATTAATATTATCGGCATAAACCAGAAACTGAAGTGAACCATTTAATTTAAAACCAACCTGAATAAACCGAACCCAACTAATTGTGTGCTCTAAATGGAAGTTGAATAGCAAAGGCATTAAAATATCTCCATTTTCAAACCATTCCTAATAGGAAATATTTAGGACAAATTCTTGCCTACCTGGACTCTGATGTACATTTAAGTCAGACAGATTTTTATTAGCCATAACTGTTTCATTTGGATACCAAACTCAAAAAGAATATTATATAAAACCTCCCTAATACCCGAATCATAAGCTTTCTAGAAATCTGTAATCGGCTGATTTGCTGATTCAAAATATTCCCTTTTATCTAGTATTTGACGAATGCACTAAATGTGTTCTCTAGTTGACCTGTTGCGTCGAAATCCACACTGATGATCAACAACAATTTCTTCCGCATATGGAGTTAAATTGAGAGCATGTCGGTGGGTAAACTTTTGTACGTAGTTGGCAACTTGCGATATGCTTGTATAATTACTACAGTACGTTTTATCGCCCCTCTTATAGATAGGTACAGTGATGGACTGCCTCAAATTCTCTAGAAATTCTCCTTATTCCAAATCGAAATTGTAATTTTATGCATCTCACAGCGAAATATCTTTCCCGCTGCTTTAATCAATTCTGTTGGTATTTAATCAATATCTTGTAATTTGTGACCTTTTAGCTTTTCAATAGCTAACACAAAATCAGAAGCAGTTGGTTCACGTACTTGTGGTCCCGATGTGTGTATTTCTGCCTGCCTAACATCACTAAACCCCTGTAAATTGAATGGATGGGATAAATAGTTCCTCCACCTAGCCCAACTCTTGTTGCAGTCTACAAACAAATCACCTTCGTCATCATTCACTCTATTAGTTCTAAGCTGGTAACCATTCTTAAAGTCACTGATGCCCTTATACGAGTTGATCTTACTGTTAATTTCAAGTTTATCGATTTTATATTTCAGATTTATTTCTTTTGTTCCTGAAATAGCTGCTAGCATCACATCTTACATTGTTCAGTCTATCTATATTACTATGTCTGGGATCATGTATTCACTTCGTTTTAGCCTACTTCGTTTGATCAAAATATCCTACTTAGTCTTCATCAATTTATGGTATACGCCTCTTAAATTACTGAAGATCTAGACATTCTCTAGCTGAGGATTTGTTTAGCTCTTTAATGTTTCCCCCATCCCTATTCGTGTCCTCTTCAACACGTACGTTCTCCAAAGCCGCAAACCCGTATGTAATCTCAATCTGATTCAGTTTCCGAACCTTCAGCTCATTTAGATTCCACAATTAAATATTTCCCCAACAAAATCTGTACTTCTAATTTACTTACTGCCCATCTTTCCCTAACATTTCAATCACAAGATAGTAATCAGTATCACAGTCAGTTCCCCTGAAAATTCGTACATCTAGTGTACTTGAATGCAATCTCCATATGTACTAATGAATGTTTTGGTTTCGGAACAACGTGTTCACAATAACTAGATTTTTGTTGTGGGAGAGTTTATTTTTCTAACAAAATTATCATTATGATTCTGAAGTAGACACTCATTAAAAATTTCCGTTTCAAAACAGTTGATTACCCTACTTTTGCAAGAAAATTTCCTAATGGAAATTCCTATATATTACTTTGAAAAATGATAAATAATGCTGTAATTCTTCTTTTGAAATATCATTTTGCACCGGTCTTTGTGAAAGTTTGGTATGGGGGCATGTAACACATCACCATAACAGTTACGCATCACCATTAGAGAAACAAATTACCATTACAGTAACACATCATAATAAGAGTAAACCTTCATCATAAGAGTAACATATCACAATAAGAGTAACACATCACCATTACAGAAACAAATTACCTTTACAGTAACACATTACAATAAGAGCAAAGCAGCATCATAAGAGTAACACATCACCATAAATGTAACACATCATCATAACAGTAAATCAATAACATAAAAATTACAACTAAATTAATAAACCAACCTGAAACACATTCAACATATACACATTGTTCACAAGCTCTTGTTCATGCTTGGGCATGTACGTACATAGTACACTCTCCGTACTGCAACCCAAAACATATAGAGTGCCCGAATTTGTGTGGTATAATTCCGGCTGCAAAAATTTGAACTTCTAACTATTTCCTACTGGACGGTTCCAAGGACACGACCAGAGAGTTCGGTAAGGAAACGGTCCGAGGAAAAGGTAGTAGTGTGTTGGGAGGAATGGAAAAACTGGTTTAAAGAGAAATCAAAATCTCGAACGTGGTCCATGTGTCCTGGTATGTGTCTGAACACGGCACAACATTTCTCCTCACTTTGTGCGAGCAAATTCAGAAAAATGATATTAAAACAGCGATCTCTCAGAATTATATATATGAAGTCCTAATACTAACAAACTCTACTCTCTTAAATGCCGATAACATTGTGTGGTGTACAAATAATCTGTCCATAATAGTAGATTTTCATTTCATTTCCATGTACAAAATAATAAACCCTTGCATTTAATGTGCCCTTTCTGTCACAACTAATCTCCTGGACACCCATTAAATCTAATTAAATATGACCAATTCCCTTGCTGCTACCGCAAATGAATCTGTCTTATACTGCTTCTAACATTCCAAGTACCAAAAGAACATGCCCCATAATAGCAAATAATATTTCACGTACCAAATGAACCTGCCCAAAACCGGCTCCAAATATTCCATGTACAAAATTAACCTGCCTCATACCAGTAACTAACATACCACGTACTAAATGAACCTGCCCCATACCGGCTCATAATATTCCACGTACCAAATAAACCTGCTCCATAGCAGCTCCTACCATTTCACGTCCCAAATTATCCTGCAACATACCGGCTACTAACACTCCACGTAACAAATGAACCTGCCACATATCAGATCCTAAATATCCACGTACCAAATGAACCTGCCCTATACCGGCTCTTAAAGTTCCACGTACCAAATGAACATATCCCATAGAAGCTCCTAAAATTCCAAGTACCAAATGAACCTGTCTCTTACCACCTCCTATCATTCCACGTACCAAATGAACCTGCCCTATACCGGCTCCTAAAGTTCCACGTACCAAATTAACATATCCCATAGAAGCTCCTAAAATTCCAAGTACCAAATGAACCTGTCTCTTACCACCTCCTATCATTCCACGTACCAAATGAACCTGCCCCATAATTGCTCTTAATATACCAGCTCTTAACATCCCACGTATCAAATGAGCATACACCGTACCGGCTCCTAACATTCCACTTACCAAATAAATCTGCCCCATACAAGTTCCTAACATTCCACGTACCAAATAAACCTGCCCCATACCAGCAACTAAAATTTCACGTACCATATAAACCTGTCCCATACCACCTCCTATCATTCCACGTACCAAACAAACCTGGCCCTTACCAGTTGCTAACATTCCACGTACCAAATATACCCGCCCAATACCAGCTCCTAACATTCCACTTACCAAATGAACCTGCTACATACCGGCTCCTAACATTCCACGTACCAAATGAACTTGACACGTAACAGCTCCTAACATTCCACGTACCAAATGAACCTGCCCCATAACAGCTCCTAACAATCCACTACCAAATGAACGTGCCCCACACCTGGTCCTAACATTGCAAGTACCAAATAAACCTACGACAGACCAGCTCCTAAATGTCCACGTACCAAATGTACCTGCCAATTACGGCTCTTATCATTCCACGTAACAAATAAACCTGCCAAATACCAGCTCCTAACATTCCACGTAACAAATGATTCTGCCAACTACCAGCTCCTAATATTCCACGTACCAAATGATCCTGTAACATACCGGTTCCTTAAATTTCACTTACCAAATGAACCTGCCCCATACCAGCTCCTAAAATTCCACGTACCAAATGAACCTGACCATACCGGCTCCTAACATTCCACGTAACAAATGAACCTGCCAAATACCAGCTCCTAACATTCCACGTACCAAATGATCCTGCAATGTACCGGTTCCTTAAATTCCAAGTACCAAATGATCCTGTAACATACCGGTTCCTTAAATTCCACTTACCAAATGAACCTGCCCCATACCGGCTCCTAAAATTCCAAGTACCAAATGACCCTGCCACATAACTGCTCCTAACACTCCACGTACCAGATTAAGCTGCCACATACCAGTTCGTAATATTCGACGTACCAAATGAACCTGACCCATACCAGCTCCTAAATTTCCACCTACCAAATGAACCTGCCCCATTCCGGCTTCTATCATTCCACGTACCAAATGAACCTAAAACATGCCTGCTCTTAACATTCCTCGTATCAAATGAGCCTACCTCGAACCGGCTCCTAACACACCACGTACCAAATAAACCTGTCCCATACCGGTTCCTAACCTTCCACGTACCAAATGAACGTGCCCCGTAACAGCTCCTAACATTTCACGTACCAAACTAACCTGCCACAAACCGACTCCAAAACTTCCACGTACTAAATGAACCTGCCCCATAACGGCTCCTAACATTCCACGTACCAAATGAACCTACACCATTCCAGCTCCTAACATTCCACGTACCAAATGAACGTTCCACATCCCGGCTCCTAACATTCCACGTACCAAATGAACCTACACCATACCAGCTCCTAACATTCCACGTACCAAATGAACGTTCCACATCCCGGCTCCTAACATTCAACGTACCAAATGAACTTTCCCCATCCCGGCTTCTAACATTCCACGTACCAAATAAAACTGCCCCTTACCAGCTCCTAACATTCCACGTACCAAATGAACCTGCCCCATACCGGCTTCTAACATTCCACGTACCAAATCGACCTGCCCCATTCCAGCTCCTAACATTTCAAGTACCAAATGGACCTACCCCATACCAGCTCCTAACATTTCAAGTACCAAATTGACCTTCCCCATAACAGCTCCTAACATCTCAAGTACCAAATACACCTGTTCCATACTGGCCTCTTACATTTCAAGTAACAAATCTCATTACCTACTTTCGTTGCTTTGGTCGTACCAAATTATCAGTCCAGGTCTGGGCCTTTTTCTGTTAATATATATTAAGGAGATACGTTTTAACAGGGAGGTGTTGTTAGCACGTCTCCCAACCCCTAAGCTAGAGGACCACCCTTTGACAGATTTTCGCGATTACTTATTCATTACATTCGCAGCTATCATCCATATCGTAGACCTATCCTCCATCCGCAACCTGAGGACGGGCCATGCCGTTGTGACAGAGACCCACATATAAAATACAAAAATACCACTAATTTTATTAATAATAATTATAATATCTTTATGTATTAACTGCAATTCGGTTGTCACCCGTTTGGCGGTGGTTATTTTACATGTATAACTGTATGAGAATCTGTAGTAATAAATTTAATTCTAGAGGGCTACATGAGAAGCATGTAGAGGCAACTTGGAGTTTTGTGAACCATTTTAGCATTTGCTTTTGGGCACAGGAAAACAAAGAAAAACCTGTGTCGAGATGGCCGTTCGCAAGACGTTCGGATTACTGATTTCTAGACAGCAATACAGCATTTAAAGTGAAAAGAGCAATACCCACACAGTACAACAAATACACATGAGATGACAACAATACACACAAGGCTGCTAATAACAATACAAACAATACAACTAACAACAACACACAAAAGACATCTTGAAATACAACATGTACAAAAGGTAAACAACACCAAAGTATGAAAGTACTATATTCATTTTCTACTATTTTTCCCCACACATAATTTTCTCACGATTAAAACTAAGCCCTTCACATCTCACCACTTTAATACTCATACAGACTTTTCCCATAAAGTCTCGTTTTTATCCCTTCCCTAAACTTCACTTTACTAATTATATCAATAAGAATAAAAATAAAAAATAATAATAGGAAATTATTGCCAGTCGAACTAAATATGCCCTTGACAGCAAGGTGTGACCTACACTCAGGATTCTATGGATGAGCCGGCGTACAGATAAGGACGTTACATTTATTATACCGAATAAGCTGTAGCGGATACGCGAGAAGGGGTTTCTTCCAGTTTGTTGTTTGGACGAGTTGCTAATATCTCAACACCGTAACAGCCTACTGCTTTACGGAATATTTCACAAAGTCTCGGAATGTGACTGCCCATTTGGAACGATATAAGTAACGGGAATTACAGATGAGATTTTGCAGGTGGAAGGTAATGATCGAACACAAGTCTGGGCCATTGATAATATTAAAGTGGATTCCTAAGGAATAAAATATCGAAGCTAAAATTTGTAACAGACGGTAGATATTAGGGGACTTTAAAAATATTTTTATGAATATCAGGGTGCTTTACAATGTGTAAATCTTTTCAATAACTGGGAAACTATTAGCTTCTCAAGAAGAATTCAGGTCCTTGGAGATCGATCTTTGGTTAGTTAGTGAATGACGAGTCCTTACGAAGAAGCAGAAGGTCACACACGGTTTGCTGGAATGAAGTTCTTGTAACAGTAGTTAAATATATCTTGTCTTGAGTTTTGTGTAAATTTAGAGAGAATGATATTAACAGGCGAGAAAACCTCCAACGATTGGAGGAAGACATACCGAAGGGCACTGTCAGTTATACCATGCAGGGAGAGGAGACTAAGAGAGGAATGTTGAGAGTTGGGAGCGAGAGGGATTTGTTCCATGGGACTGGGGCGTGTAAGGGAATGGCTGTAAAAATATTAATAATAATAATATGTTTCGGATTTGCAGAAATAAGGACCACCAGTTCAAGAGAATTCGTGACTCACAGAGAACAATCAGTATGAATATTTTTCATAAGTGGCAAAACTTCACAAAACAGTATGAATGTAGTACAGACTGCAGCAAAATGAAGTACACAACACAGATCAGATAGCTGCTTCAGCAATGTAATTACGTAGCTTGCTGCAGAAGAGTGGTACAGCGGACTGCTTACGGACTGTCACAGATTTGGCGAAGCGCTATACAAACATTACTATATTTCGCAAACTGCTAATACACAAATGGTGGTTACTTTTGATTTTGGAATGTATACAAGGAAGAAATTCCTTACATTTAAATATAATTCACGGCAAAATATACAGATATTTAAATTCGTTACATTACAGCAGCGTTGAAATTTGTGTCTCTGTTGCCATTCACTGTAATGGCTTTCGTCTGCTGGGTGTGACGCCGTACACAACTGCACACATTTAATATCTAATAGGACGATTAGTTCTACGTCCATAGTCGGTATAAAAATGAATTGGAAATAGAATGTTTGTCCAATAGTTATACCAAACTATTCTGGGTCACATTACAACAAACCGTAATATTTGCTTATAAATCAAAGCACTATTAATTTTGGAAGTCCGATGAATCGCCAACTCTTCTATAAGCCAATACACTTCTCTTTGCAGACGACAGTGGCAGACATGTTGTTCAGCATGCTACTGGTGATGACTGCGTTCACTCAAGTTAGTTTAGCGCTGACAGACATCACGCTGACCACAGACCAACTGCACACTGTCCTGTGTGTGTGGACCGTCGCACAGAGATACTTCGAACCAGCAAAGTCTCTCGTCATCTCGATGCCACGCACAACGCACAAAGTCGCCCGTAGAGTTCTCAGTGATCCTCTGCCACAGACGGATGATCTGCAGACGGTGAGCGTATTGCTGGGAAAGTTACACGAGGGAA
>Ga0123357_10003120_pt1 | contig 18811 bp, 13 predicted proteins | sample TergutEmb28metaG_FD_89873 | JGI IMG/M metagenome (GOLD analysis project Ga0123357, IMG submission 89873) | Embiratermes neotenicus P4 segment gut microbial communities from Petit-Saut dam, French Guiana - Emb289 P4 | ecosystem: Host-associated > Arthropoda: Insects > Digestive system > Gut ...
ACACATACATACATACATACACACATACATACATACATACATACATACATACATACATACATACATACATACATACATACATACATACATACATACATACATACATACATACATACACACACACGTTAATTTCCTTTCCGTCGCAATGAGTTGTATGTAACTTTTTCCGTATGGTGAGGAAAAGTGAAGAGCCTCACAACATTTCTGTGTCACTCACCCCACCCCATCACACAGCATAATTCTGTCACACTCCACACCCTTACACACTCTTCTTTGGGTTCTATTTTATTTTCCTGCCATCTGTGTATGGGCGTCCAATGTTGTTTTCCGCCGTCCGATGCTTTAAATTGATTCTTGAAGTGTTTGAACTTTTTTCTGAAAACGAAACCCCTCATACTCGAAGGAACCTCCCGTGCTCGCATGCTGACAATCACATTCTTTCGCTGACAGTTTGCTGTTTGTTCTGTGTGTTAGGCCAGCTGGCTTCGCCTGTTCGTTTGGGTGCGTTAGGAAGACGAATTCTGTTTGTCAATAACGGCCGTTGCTGGTCAAGTATGATTTATTAATATTTATTGCTTTCAATCAAAAAACAAATTATAAACCTGTTTGTTAGAAATTCAGTCCCTGTGCAGTCGTAGCTCTATCGCTATCGTTTATAACTTATTTCGAAAGCCGCACAACTTTCAGCTTATAGACCTTTATAGATTAAAATATTTGTCAGTCAGTTCTATGTCAGAAAATCTCTCAAAGAATTTTCCAAATTGTTGAAAACTGGAATGTCTAAGATAAATGCAAATTCTGCAATTTTTAGAAAAGACTTTTTTCAATACTGAAATGAAAAAAAAACAGTCGTCGCTGCATAGCTGTTTGTGATTATAGACAATAAAAGCGGTAGTTATTAGAAGTTATTTTATTGTTGCAGTAATAAATTTTCGTTATATGTCAGCATTTTTGAGCATAAATCTATATATCTGTAGACACCAGCAAGTTTAATTTATCCATCATTCAGTTCCAATTCAAAACAGATTCTCTTTTCCTTGTTCAAACAGATTCATTCAGCCACCTGTCAATTTTTTATTAATTTCACACAAAACGGAAGAGAATAATTTCGTTGAATGCAATTATTAAGCACGACAATAGACCAGAGAATTTTTATTTTAAAAAGTGATTGAATCATGCATCACACTCAGCATCAGTATTGTCCACCACACACTAATTATTAATATTTCATTAAAATCTGATATAAGATATTTATCTGATTGAAAGTGTGGCTACAATACAAGTATTCACAGTTCCATTGAGTGTATCGCATTATTTTGATTTAGTTTAATTTATTACAGCTACCGAAATGGTACATTTTTAACATAATTCTTAACATTAACTTCTTGTTTACAGATTTACATTGACTTCCTTTTTTTCAAAAACAATTTTGTGTATATTTTATCATTTACTATCTTTATCGTTGCACCGTGCATTTCGTAGAGTCGTTTAATTAGCATACCAACTGATGCAAATACATAAAATTTCACATTAAAACACTTAAAATCGCTCCAACATGTTTCGATCCTAAGATCATCCTCAGGGAGCTACACTGTTCCTTGTTAAATTCACATTTTAAATACACTCACTGATTAATTTCCTTATATAAACAGGGTGTTGTGGCAGCATGTCGTATTGTGTAAGAATACGTTGCTGAGAATGCGCCTGACTGTGGGTGTGCGTCGTGTGTTATGTTGCGTGAGCCTCACGCAACATAACACAAGACGCACACCCACAGTCAGGCGCATTCTCAGCAACATATTCTTACACAATACGACATGCTGCCACAACACCCTGTTTATATAAGGAAATTAATCAGTGTGTGTATTTAAAATGTGACTTTAGCAAGGAAGAGTGTAGCTCCCTGAGGATGATCTTAGGATCGAAACATGTTGGAGCGATTTTAAGTGTTTTAATGTGAAATTTTATATATGTACATCAGTTGGTATGCTAATTAAATAAATAAAATTTATCATTTACTTTTAACGTTAGCTAAAACATTGCCAGACGATAAGAATTCTCACTACTTAAAATTGTTGTTTTAAAATTAAAATTTGTTATGAATAATTTTCAATGAAATGACCAAACCCAGTCGATTGTTTGACAATAAACACTTTAATAGTAGGGAGTGTTTGCTTTTAAACTGTGCTGCGAAACTGCTATACAAAATTATTTGAAACTAATTACGAATTTTTAAAATATATAGTAACTAAAAATGCGTATTTTTTCCTTGAAGAACCTAAAACTGCACAATTAGTTAATTGCATAAACATTTAGAAAAGGAATTTTATACCAAGGAAAGTAAGACACAAAAATGCCCAATGGCATGAAGGAAGTAGGTCTTACACATGCACGTATGAAATGTTGAACATTACAAATTTTGAGGTAGAGTATTTGTCAGTTTCTTCAGGTTGTTACTATTCTAGCATTAGAATGCTGACTTTGCATTTCTAAATTTGTTTGCTAAACATAAAGGCTGAGATTACAAAACAAATTAAACTGCCCATTTATATGTATGTTCCCACAGCTTGTCTTAGTATTCATAGAAATATCAAATAACTTAATACTTCCGGGCGCAATATTGCGTAGGAAACGATGTACGAAGAATCAACAACTCGATTGCTGTTGGTTCTCCGGAGAAATAAAGGAAGGAAGAAAATGAAGTTCATTTAAAATACAAATGTTGCAGTGGAGTGTCTTGAGTTTACACAAGTGAAGGTTATTGTGGTCATATAATAGTGCTGTCGTAACAAGGTTTCAGAGATCAGCTCTGTTGGCATAAAGGACTTATATTAAAAATACGTACATTACAACTACAAACCAAGACAGTGGATAGTGTTAAAGGGCACACTTACTTTTAAACGTAACGTGGGCAGTCCCTACTGCAGTAGCCTAGCATGGTGTGGCTACAAGCTGTGCAGTTGATCTGAGCTAAATGTCTCAAAGCTTACGATCTATAGTATTTTCTATTTGCTTTTAAACGCAGAATTGCACAACGGAGACATGTGCGCGTTGCGTTTCATCCTGCAGGTATGAAACAATCTGATGTCAGTCACAAGATTTGTACTGTTTACCTGCGGAGATAATTTGACAAATCTGAGTTGAGTTTTCTATACCGTAGATACAAAAACTTGTGATACTTCAAACACGTTATTTGTAAGAAATTTTTCTTGCAACATTTGAAAGCTCGGGATAAAATTCCCCGTCAAAGCATTCACAAAAATTACAATAATAATAATAATAATAATAATAATTCTCATTATTAACGTGAAATGGCCAATTATAAAACCGGCACGAAATAAGTAAAAATATTAAGTGAGGACAAAAACACACACATAAAAATCCCAACATAACAAACAACAAAAGATTGATCTGGATCACATTCAACACCTAAATTGGATGTTCCAACAGTACTGCTCAAACAGTAGCATAAACAGTATAAAATTTAATCAGTTTAGTTACACGTAACCTAAAATATGTCTATATCTAAATAACATTGTCCAAATTTTAATTAAACAGTAATAATAATAATAATGTGTCGCTATGGCAACAAATTAACACATCCGAAACATCATTTGTGGTAGGTAAAAGTATCTCAGATAACAGACATGACTGAGTGCCATATTTATCAGATTAATCTTTCAAACCTTAAATAATTAAACATTCAGCTCTATAGGGATATGACTTTAAGATTTGAACCTTTATCACTAAAGCTGTGGGATCCTTAAGACCTCCTTAAGATTGTTTAGTTTGGCTAGAAAATGTTGATTATGAATTCTTTGTCACGTCCTAGATTTTATATTTGGTTTTGTAGTCTCGGTCCTATTCTTGCACCCTGTTGTAGTTGTTATTCTTAACCATTTAAAGCACAACGGTAACTATATGTACCACATGTTTTAGGATTCAGATACTAGGAATGTTTCATAGAGTGTGTTTGAGTCTCACAATAAGCAACAACTATTTGCCTTTACTTCAGTACCGGACTTATTATTATTGAAATTGTTAGTGTTGACTCTCCAACCGTAACTCCACTATTAGGAGAGTTTGCATAATCGCGAAAAGTGTCTGTTGCCTTTGTCGTGTCCGTCCGTGTGTCCCCAAGCATCAGAGCAGCTCCCACCGGACGAATGTCCGTGAAATTTTATATTGCGGACTTACATAAAAATCTGTGGAGAAAATACAAATTTGGTTATAATCGGAGAAAATACAAATTTGATTATAATCGGACAAAAATATCGGCCCCATTCATCTGACGACCTAAGTATGTTTTACTGTTGCTGGCGAAAGTAAATCGCCGTCAATTCGCTGTCTTCGAAAAATGATACCAGAATATTAGTCCGTCTGTCTGCATATATATCAGTACGGTTCCCGCTGGACGAACTTCTGTGAAATTTGATGTTGAGGGCTCGTATGAAAATATGTTGAGGCATTCCATGTTTCGTTAAAATTTTAAAAATATAACGGGCACTTTACATGAAGACCTAAGTGTATTTTATTGCGTGCCGGTGGCATTAAATCCCTACTGAAGCGCTCTCTTCGAGAGAAATTACACCAGGCTATTAGGAGAGCCGAGGAGACACGAACATTACGCGAACGCAGATTAATGTTACGTTATACTATAATGTTAAATATCTCTTGCTCTAAATTCGTGCTTCAAAAGGTTAAGAGGCCCTCTGCCCTTAGGGATATCACTTCCAAGCATCATAAATGCACGCATTATTTTGCATTACTTCATAGTTATAATACTATTTTCAGTGTACTGATCATATTGTTAATTTTTAAACAATGTAATGTTTTATTGCAGTAGTGCTTGGAAATTCTATATACTTTTTGCAGCTTGCTATAGAATAGAGCTGTGTACATAAGCGCTTTGAATTGTTGTGTCTCTGTGCACGTCTCTTGCGGCGTCTCCTTCATCATTGTACGCTCTTGTAATTGTTCTGTGGTTGCACGGAATTATATTTGGTCACATAGTTGATGATTTTACAGCTGGATGTTGAAACCTCAGATGTATATCATCTTCGCTTCCAGACACAAATTTTGACTTTAATTTATTTTATTTGAACTTATATCTGTTGTCAGTTATCACAGGTTTCTTTTCAATGCTCTTTTGTGTGGAAAGTACACTCGCTAGACGACGGCATCGATGACTATGAATTTTTTTCGATTTCCGGAAGAGGAAAGAGTTTCTGCGGCTTAAGAGGCGTCCAGGCCGGCCCTGAGGCTAATCCAACATTCTGTCCGAAGGATGTCGTGGTTCCTTCCAGGGGGTAAAGTCGCCTACACGTGAAGCTGGCCACTTCTTCCATATAGTCCCGAGATTAGGAATAAACGGAGGTATACCTCAACTCCCCCCTGTACCTTCATGGGATGATGTTGATCCATGCGCAGGAACAGCTTCATCTTTTACCTTTATGCCGATGTAGGTAATGTTAAGGCAGTTTCCAGCATTAATTTGTCATAGCAGTTACACATAGCGGTAAGTTCTTCTGTAAATTCAAGTTCCGTATTAAGTTATTTAATTAACTTATTCCGCCTCTTTTGTAAGTCATGAGGTTGCAAGTTTACAAACCTTCGACTGTTAGGATCACAAAATTTTATAGACCGGAAGTAGAATAGTGTCTCGCAGTTCATGAACCTCGATTTTCGGGGTTTCGACCTTACATGACTAGTTTCGCCGAAGCAGGATGCCACCATTAGATGGCGATTTGGCTTCTTCCCACTGTCCTGCAGTTGCATGGTTAAATTGCCAACTCATTCTAGCTCTGTCTGGTATTAACTTAAGCTGATTCCTTTCGTGCTGCCTGTAATGAGACTCTTCTGTAAACATTTGACTTATTTTATTTCCTAAAGCGTGTTTGTGTCCTATTCAAAATAAGTGTTTACCTTTTTATGTCCTGTATGAAGAAACAAAATGTGGGCACGCGGTGGTACAGTTGGTTGAGGCGCTGCGCTATAAGCCGGAAGGTCGCGGGTTCGATTCCCAGTGGTGTCATTGGTATTTTTCATTGACATAATCCTTCCGGCCGCACTATGGCCGTGGGGTCTACTCAGCCTCTAACAGAAATGAGTACCAGAGATGGGGGTAAAGGCGGCCGGTGCGTAGGGATGACAACCTTACTACCTTCATGTGCCGATTGTCTTAAAATCTGGGAGCCTCAACCTCCTGGCGCCGTAAGGGCCTCTGCAGGCCTACACAGGAATTGATGTACCTCGTATGTGACGTCACGTAGTCTGATAGGTAAATTCCTACTTACCTGCATTGTCACACCTCAGAAGAGGTTATCTTCATAGTCATCATTAGCATCCCAGGCCTCACACTTGAAATAAATTATATAGTTCTATAATCCCTGCAAATGTAAATATTCTCCAAAAGCGAACACCTCGAACTTATATTTGAACTACCTCCTATTGTTGAATAGAGTGCGAATTCGGCAGTTCTTTACGAATCAACACAGTTGTGTTCGGATATAAATACTTTCCTTAAGAGTGTTCAAAACAGAAACACGAATTTAAGACTCTCTATAGAAAACTGGTTGCTGCTTCAAGCTAATACTTAATAATAGTTGTACATTATTACAATTCAAGAATACAGTTTTGGGGGAAACCTGTGATATTTGTGCAGTACGTTCAAATGCATCCAATATTTAAGCATTTTGATGCTACCAGAACTGTATTTTCAGTAATTGTTTTTGGCAGATAAGGTGTTGTAATGGAATGTGTGACAATGTGCAGAGAATTTTGCTTTTACACGCAATAAAATGCACAAAATTTGATAATGGCCCATGCTCCGAAGATCTAGAATATTCTTGTCTGTCGTCTTCTTTATTGTATACTTTTTCAATGTAGGTAATGTCCTTGTTGATATTTTCGATATATTCATTCATTCCTGTGTCGAATAAACCAAAAGACGTGAGATAGGGTCTGTTTGTGCGTGTGTGAAATTTGTTATTGCTTACAAGAAACACATTCCATGACCAAGAATGTCAGTTGCCTTCCATCACTCATAACAAATTGCTGAAATTTCGTTGCTGGAAGCGAAGAGCAGTTTGGATACTTGAAGTCATTCAAGTGTGATTACAGCACCGTCAAGTCCTGTGCACAACCGTCGACTTCTCTCGGCACGAAACATGCGGATGAGCTCCGTGGAACTGCCCGATGAAAATGAGAAGTCTCTATCGTCTGCCAGTACCTCACCCTGCCCTTCACCGGTAAGTGCGCAGTCTTAAGCACTGACGTATTTTTTGTTCAATTATCAGTATTACGGTGGCAAGCGACCTATGTACCGTGATTATCACCGATATACGGTACACCTGCTTTCCATTTTGGTAGCCCACTAGCGCTCCCTCTTCTCAGTACTTTGGTACACAGACGTGTTCGTAGTTCCTGGGTTCGATTCAGAATAGCGCCTAGGGAGGAGTCTATGTTTCATAAAAGCCTCACTGTCACACAGAACACGTGAGACTTTTTCAATTTTCGTCAGCCATCTACCACAATCAGGATCAATGATATCCACCGACATAGTTTAGGCAATACAAAAGCGAGTGACGGTGATCGAGCGGTAAAACCTCTCTCCTGAGGTTGAGATTTTCCCTTTTCTGGGATGTTGAGCGGTACAAGTTTGTAATTTGTAACCGATGTTTCGGGACAATGTCGGTACCCTGAAAGAGAAAGTAAAATAACCGCCAGTAACAACTCAGATGTACTACACGTTTCGGTCGTACAAGCCCAAAATCAGGTACATGTATTTATAAAAATATATTGAGAAAATTATATATAACACCATGAAATTCGTCTTTGCCATTTAGAAGATTTATGAACGTGTTCACAAAACTGTAACAGTAATTCACTCAACACCTTCACACCCTGTTTCCTTATCAACCCTTTTATTATTCTGTTTCCACTAAGGATATATTTGCACAAAGTAATGAATTTTTTGGCGAGGTAAGTGACTGTTAGCTTCTCAAGAAGAAATCGGTTGCATGAATTTATTTCTAGTTATTTAATTACACTGCTAGGAGCTCGAAACTATGCAGGATTGAATGACAATGACTATGGAGTAGTGAATTCAATACACAGGGTAGGAAGCATTATTGACCTGACTTAAGGTATATCCTGGCACTTACCTGGAAGAACTTTGGAAAACCACATTAAAGTCATTCAGGATAGTCACATTACTCAAGCTTCCTAGATGTGAACTGGACACCACCTGAATATTATGTGCTTGGTAGTCACTTCTCATTCAGTTTTGTGACTAAAATTTTAAATATTTGTTATCTGGACTATATGTGCTAAATGTCCCACGTCTTATTCTCCTTGTTTGGATCATCATAATAAAATTTGGTGGAATGTGAAGAGTGATTGCACCATACAAAATCTGTGAATTGTATCTAATTAAATGTGTAATAGTGTACATTTTCTCTTCTACTTCTGTAATAAAAATGAATCAAATGAATCTCTCTTCTTGATAAATTCATCACCAATAATGATACCTTCCTGTTTTAAGTGCTTCAGCTTTAAAGAGTCCAGTGCTTTCTGTTGCATGTTAGTCTAAATTTATTAATAATGTGTATGAAAAAGTATGGTGCTGTGTATGCTTTCACTACTGAAGTTTAAAATTTCATATTATGTGATGTGTTTCGGACATTTTCAGCCAAGTGTCCAGGTAATTCGTGTAATGTTTTTATTTTGTACCTATTTGGTCAGCCAATCGGAAGGTCGCTGGTTCGATCCCAGATGGTGTCATTGGAATTTTTCATTGACATAAAATCCTTCCGATCGCACTATGGCCCTGGGGTCGACTCAACCTCTAACAGAAGTGAGTACCAGGAGTATTTCTTGGGGTAAAGGCGGCCGGTGCGTAAGACTGACAAACTTACCGCCATCCTGTGCCGTTATCATGAAATCTGAGAACCTTAACTTCTTGGAACCCTCTGGGCCACTCCAGGCCTGTAACGGGACTGCTTTACCTTTTACCTATGTGGTCAGCCAATAAGTAATGTGCAATTGGAGCTATTAAGTGACATGTTCGATGCAGCTCAAATTATCAGAAGACACAGATTTAAAATGAAGTGTATTTTCTCTTATTTGAATTAAACATTTTTCCAACATGCTCTGTGTCTCCTATACCCCCTTTTCCTGCTGTACACAAAATGAGGTTAATTTCAAATCATGTCTAATTGATATGTTCTTCTTTGTTTTCAGAAACCTCATCGTCTGTTGCCAACCAATTTATATGTAGTACTATATAACTTCAAATCTAGACACTCAGATGAACTGGATCTAAAGTAAGTACAAGTTCTTTCATGTTACCAGATCACACATCGAAAGAAGCACACAGAAAATATCCCTTTAGTTTCTTCAAACATGTGTATTCTGATTTCTGTATTCTTATGTTTTGTATGTCATTTCCTATTCCAGCTTTTATTACAATCTTATTTTAAATAGCAGTTAGGTCTATACATGAACAAACCAAACACATAGACAATGAACTTCTTGAGTATTGCATCTTCTAATACGAAATTTAGTGTTTCTAGTTCTTATGATGATCTAATTACTGAAATTCTTTTTGTGAATTTGTAAGCCAATATTATATGGGGCATGCTGTATAAGACACAACCCAAAGATCAGACGTGTGAATACCAAAACAAGCATGTAATGAAGCTCTTCAATGCCCTCCCAGTTCATCCCTTTATATAGTTTGTTTATCTATAACAAGATAAAAACATGTTTTCAAAATAGTACAGTTTTAAAAACAATAAGTATTTGAGTCTATAATTGATGGTTGTGTTTATGTGTATGCATGCGAAGCTCTCTGTCTTTTTTAATGTTTTGTTGACCTTCTATCATGATATATTCATACAATAAGAACCAACAGGATGCAATCTTTACTTTCAATTTATTTCAAAAATTAACCTCTGCATGTTTCAAGCAGGTTTGCTGCTCATCATCACGAAGTACTACTCTGTATACTGTATATACAGCAATTGGTAACATAAATGCATGGCATATACCAGTTGCTGTATACACAGTACACAGAGTAGTTCTTTGTGATGATGAGCAGTAAGCCTGCTCAAAACATGTAGAGGTTAATTATTGAAATAAATTGAAAGTAAACAGTGCAGTCTGTTGGTTCTTATTGTATGGATACGCTGTCTCTCAATAGTTATTTTTCATTTAACGATTTAAAAGCCTAGTGATGAATCCATGTACAGCCTATTCTAGCACTCAAAATTCTGTGTCTTACCACATAGCATATTTATACATTCTGTTTGGTGCTCACAATAAACCACAATAATTTCCATAAAGAGCACTGATCAAATGGTCCTTGTAATGAACATAAACTGTGTTCTTTTTCAGTTCAAAACTGATTTTGTATATGTAATTTTGATGAGCATCAGTCTGCATTTTCAAGATTTGGCACTTGTTACAGATTCGCCTTGTCATTCAGTAAAAAGTATAACTCTGCTGTGTTTCAGAGCTGGTTACAAAGTAACAGTTATTGACACATCTGATCAAGATTGGTGGAAGGGAAAATGTCTGGGACGAATTGGCTATTTCCCATCCAAATATGTGATCAAGTTGCAGCCAGGAGAGAGACCACTTCAAGTAACTCACAACTTGCAAGTGTCCGATGGAGATAATGGCCTCACCCTCTTAAGAGATCAGGTTAGTCCAGTGACTTATGGGTACAAATATGTAATCACAGCTGCTCCACCAATACTAGAAAATTCTTTATTTGAACAGTTTTGTATTGTTAAGTGATATAAATAAAAAAATATAAGCTTCTCTATAATTAAAGTATCAAACACAACTGCTTAATCTTTGTGTTCAGGTAAATGTTTTACATTGAATTCATGGCCTTATGGGTATATTAATATTGTTTACAGTCAAACATGTAAACAGATCTTGTATTTAAAGTACTTTAGCCCAATCAGTAAAGTGATTACATTATAGTTTGGACAAGTGAGGAATCATGGTATGATTTCTGGTAAGTGCAGAGATTTTTTCCATTTTTCACTTCACACAAATTGGCTCTGAAACCCACCCAGATATCTATAACATGGGTGTTTGGGGTTCTTTCCCAGAGTAAACACTTAGGGCATGAAGTTGATCACTATTACATCTGTTGTTGAGGTTAAGTGTGCCATCACCTCCACGTCTTCATGTGGTGGTGCTCAATTAACCACACAGACAAATGTACTTTATGGCTTAAATCTTCTTGAGAGCTTGTTGTTTTAACTAGTTCGTTATGAACAGTCACAAATCTACAGTATCAGATTAATACATCAACCAACAAATGCACTGAATAAAATACAATTTATGGCAAATATTAATCTCCTACATGTTTCTGCACTGGGGTACCATCTTCAGGGAGTCTTGTAGATCAGAGGTATACAAGCCCAACATGCTAATCTCGGTGTGCTTTTCCAACATTGGAATGATTAAAATATTAAAATTGCTAGGCATAAAATTACATTGTTATGATATTAAAACTATGTGATAGCCATTCCAGGTACAAGTTCTTAGCTGTATGCATGCAGACACTGTCTCGATCTTTGTGATCTGAAGAGATTTCCCCCAGATGAAACGTATGAAATGTGCCATGTGAGGTGGCGTAGTACACTATTTTGTTTCTGGCTGGGTACTGCACTGCCTGCGTAAGAGAATGGCAGTGTCAGCCACTTTATTGAAGAATACTTCGTATGGCAATGGATCTGTTGCCTACAGAGCAAGTTCTTGGTGGTTTAATGTAGAGATGGACCCACCAAATGCTATTTTCAGGGTTACAGCAGCATATAAACAAGACACTAACCCGAAGAAAGTCAGTCCTGGTGTTGGTGCATATTGTGATGACAGCGGAAAACGTAATGTCCTTCCAAGCCTTCCAAGGTGGAGGAATGACTGAGTTCAAAGAAAGTGGATAAAGAGTATGCCCCTATTGCTGAAAGCACACAGTTCTGTAATCTGTCCATCAGTTAGCCCAAGGAGAAGAGAGTGAGTAATTAAAAAATGGTCTGCATGGTATATTACAAGGAATTACAGGTACAGGATCTCTGAGGATTGCTGCAGCTTTCATGGCAAAACTTTTTTCAGGAAACGTAGAAGTTTATTTACCCACACCATCACGGAGAACTCACACCATAATCTTCAAACACTCAGGCCCCAATGTGCAGTACATATCCAGGGGGCTGTGCAAGATATTCCTAACATTCCAGAGAAGTCAGTTATCTTATTCCATGCCTACGCACATAACTCCACAGGAGTGGATCCCAAAACTGAACAGTGGATAGAAATTTCTGAAGTCTTCCGGCAGAAGGAACTGTTTCCATTTTTTGACATTGCATACTAAGAATTTGCATCAGGTGGTGTAGCAAGAGATGCCTTTACTGTTCGACATTTTATGAAGAATGGTGTGTTGTGTCAGGCAATGTCAACACAACACACTTCACATGCTTCATCTGGATGAAATCTCTTTGGATCACAAAGATCATGATACAACACTGCCCGACACAAAACACTTAACACACTTCACCTGGACAAGATCTCTTCGGATCAAGAAGATTGACGCAGGTGTTTGTATGTGCACTTCATACAAAATAAAGGTAGCAACAAACTTGTACTTGGACTGGCTGCCACTGAGTTTTAATATCACAACATTATAATGGTATGCCTAAATATTTTAAGTGCTTTAGAATTTTAATATTTAATCATTCCAATGGGGGCGAAGCATACCTAGATTAGTTTGTTGGCCTGATATTCCCTTGATCTGAAAGATTCCTTGAGGATGGCACCCTGGTGCCGAAACATGTAGGAGACTAATATTCATCATAAATTTTACTTCATTAAGAACATTATTTGGTTGATATTTTAATTATAAGAATATGCATGGTATGAATAACATAAAATTCTATAGGTATGCTGATTAATCAATCGATTCCTGTTTTTTACTCATTAAGTGACTTGATCATTGAAACACACATAACTTCAAATGGTGCTTTTAGCATAAATTTACAACGTCCAGTATATCTTCTTGGAACTGTAACACTTTATCTTCAGTCATACTTACCTGTCTTCACTTCCAGTGAGACACTGGCAGAGATTATCTTTGCTAGTTGAAAGTGCTCTTTTCATATTAAAATATGCCAGAGATTGCTGGAAAGAAGTATAGCAGTACACAGTGAGGATGAAACCTCAGGTGCATCATCCCCAGGATCCATAGATCTTCATTTTATGGCCGCAATGTGAACAAGTTGATCGATCTTATGTTTTATTCCATGGTGTTCGTTGTTTGGAGGGTTAAAATGCAAGTGTCTTTATTAGTTCATATAGTTACTGTGTTCTTATTTTTAATGCACAGAAACATACTGTTGTATAAAGTTTGATGGAATATTCATAATCTCTGTGTGTTCAAAGTTTCACATCCCTGGTTCAAAATTTCATATATTGTTGTGAAACTGACAAATCCTGAATCTGATCACAAAGGAAACCAAATACAAATGTGACATGTCTTACAACATGAAACAAGAAATGCAGAACTAAATTAGTGCATACCTGCTGTGTACCTACGCCTTAAGAGTGAAGGTGAATTTTTCCCTGTGCCTAAGCACCATGCACTGAAGAGGTGTGATGAGTGTAGGTGTATTTGCACACATTTTTAAACTTGTAACTAAAAGGTATGAGCACATTTCATACCTACAGATTTTTATCTTATATGTTCCATTTCAAGTTATTCACAGAAATTATGTACATATTCCAGTTGTTCGCATTTCAGTATTAAAGTGTGAATCATGGTAACACAGACGAAGCTCTGTTGCATTTCAGGAATATGCAGAAATTTTGTTTCAGATTGTGATACAAGTGGGAGAGGAGTTGGATGGCATGGTGATGATTCGTAATGGCGACAATCGGCAGGGAGTGTGTCCCCTGAAGTTTCTGCAAGAAGTGTGACATAAAACATTGACTGAAGCCTCGGCTGCTATCTTCCATTATGGTACCCATAGACGCAATTTGCCACAGGTTCCTTCCACAAATATGCTACTTCAAGGTTTAATGCCGTGTAGCAAAAATTTTCATTCCAACAACATAAACAACAATACTGTTAAAGATCCACAGGTGAAAAATCCTTATCTTCAACCAGCAACACATCGTTTCTTCAATGATGTCAAGAATGGTATACATGATAGTGCTCAGTTTTACAAAACAAATACACCAGGAAATAGCAACTTAAATAGTAATACCATGGAGTGTGGTGAATTCTACAGCAGGATTTCTTTACAAAGAGAGTACAGTTTAGCGACAGATGTGGATTATATTTCATGTAGTAGGAAACTGTCTGAAAATAAAAGTTTAATACAGTGTGTAAAATCAAGAGATTTCCATTTATACAACAAGATTTCTACAGAGAAAATTTATGACAAACATCATTCTTTCAAGAGACCAGCTGTTGAAATCTGTGGTTCATTTAGGGATAATTTCATAAACAATAACACCACAACTTTTATAGCTCCAGAAAAAACTGACATTTCCAACAACATCAACAGCATTTCAGGGATCAAAAGAAATTGTGGCAGAATTTTGCCAATTCCTTCTTCTTCTACACGTCCTTTATCAATCAGATTACCATTTCGTACATCAAAAACTGATGAACGTAGAAACAGTTCTCCTTTAAAAGACATGAAAGTAACACATTCACAAGCACGTCCTCTGTCATTTGTTTTACCAACAGCAAGTTACAATATCAATCATGCTTTAAAGACCTTACGTCCATCAGAGAAGAGCTGTCATTCAACCAAATTCATTCCATCACCGAAGATTCATCCCTCAAGGAACACCTATCAAAGACTGAGATATTCCACAAATGAAAATGTGCATCTTATAAAAAAACAAACTGATGAACTGAATAATAACTCAAATTCAACATCACTTGCTAATGAAAAGTACATCTCTGTGTCAGTGGATTCGCCCTCTACTTCAAATTTGAATTGTGATAGAGAAAATAATAACATTCATACAAACAACAGTGTTTCACTTGTTAACAAATTCAAACCTAGGCCCATGTCACTAGCTGGGAATCCCATGCAGTTACAGTCAGGTTTTAACAGTAGTAATTTAGTAAACAGACAGAAATATGCTTATCCCAACACAGTGCTGTGTACAGGACAAAACAGTATGGAAATTAATCCGAATTACCCAAATTGCACAAATACAACCAATGTCAGCACTACCATTATGCCATCCACTCATTCATCAACTACTACTACTCCGCTATCATCGTCTGTTGTAACTTCATCGCCAGAACAACCGTCCGTATTGTTAGTTGTATATCCTATGCCATTTGTACATGAAAGTAAAGATATGGTGGAAAAGCAGCAGTGTGGCACTGGAAACAGTGAAGAGATAGTCCATTCTACTTGTCAACAGTCACCAAAACAATCATCAAGATGTGGGATTCAGTAATTGTTTATGTTGTTATATGTTTCATTGTCACTGTCAGTGGAAAGATTGATTTCACTTACTGTCTCTAGTTCATTGCATAATTTTTGTTTATAGTGTTATAACATTTGCTTCAGTAATGGTATTCTATAAGTTCAAAGATTTGCTGACCAAATTACGTTCGTTAGATTATGAACAAATTGCTGCATTCTATAGCGAGAATAACATTTAATGTTGTGAGTGTCAGGTGTAGATGTAAAGTGTAGGTATAAGGTTAATTCTGACCTGAACCTGCTTTCTTCATGAAGTCGTATGCATTCCATTTGTTTATTCCAGATTGTTGGTAGCAAAAAAACTACATGAAAAATGATATAACTCATTAGTTATGAATTTGCTTATTTATCACTATATTATTCAGTGTGAAAAGTTGTATTGTCATTTTATTTATACTGGAAACTTACCGAATTATATGTAGAAAACTGCATTTCTTCATCAACCAATAAACACTTCATAAGTTTACTTATATAATACAGAACTACAATAATGACAATTAAATTAATGAATGTTTCTAAATATAATTCAGAATTTAGCATGTCCCTTTTGGTTTTGCATCCCACTGATCAAAATTTAATCCAGAAAATTGCTCAATATTGTGTCACTCAATAAAAATCCCACTTGAAAATATTCAGCATGCTGTTGACTTCTTAATTCATTGCTGTACCTAATTTATACAACATTCACCAAGAGCGCGATGAGAGGATAATGTAATTTTCTACAAAACTTTATGATATTTGTATACATGCATTTATTTAACACAAGTGATTCTACATGTGCATAGTGCACTGCACTTTATGTTTAAGCTTTGGATGTACTGACTGTGGTCCAGTTTGATAATTCTGTAAACTATATAACCACATTCTCCTCCAGGAAAAACACTGAATCTACCACACTGCGATGTATGTATGGGAGGTATCATAACCATATTAATTCATGGAGGGATATGCCTGACCTGTGTCATGCACTTCATATTTCTTTGTAAGAGAGACACATTCAAACTTGTGATATTGGCGCTTCTCTAGCCAACCTGACAGAACAAATAAGAAAATGCTTTCAGAAAGTTCAGAATTTGGAACAGAGAGATATACATCAATGATGTACACATCATATTTAAGAGCTCACAAGACAATCAGGTTGTGCATAAAGTGAAAATGTTTTATTAAATTACATTTTTTGAGTGTTGCTCCACTTTAAACTCTTCTGAAATAAAGTAAATCTTGTTCATCTTGCAAGTGGTGTGATCATACAGGTAAATAAATGTTGTACCTGTTAATATTACTTTCCCCTCCATTTCAATTTTTTGCATACTTTTCTGAATCTTCTTTAAATAATAAATTATTGAAAATTACAAACATTTATTATAATGATGAACTGTGATATATAATGGCTGCTTTCTTAAATGTTGACATTTTTAAAATTATTAAAATTTTCAACATACAACAACTTTATAACATTTGTGGTGTTAAGTGGTTCCTGTGTTATTAAATGGCTTTAACATGCCTTTCACAGTGTATTAATAAAGAACTTTTTCCAGTAATCAGCAGCATTGAGAATTTGTGATATTATCTTCACACAAGGTACAAGAAGGCAGGCAAAGATATTTTGTCCCTGGGTAAGATATATGATCCAGATATTGGTCAACATTATGTGTGTAAATTCATGTCTGTGTTGGTATCATTGTGTGCAAAATTAAAGGTACTCTGCCTGCAGCACATGTGGTTGTCCAACATGATCACATCATCACTACATTTTCACATTCAACTACAGGAGTATTTATCATATGCATTATAATTAAGAATATTCCAAGCAGGAAATACAACACTGAAGTTTATCTTCTTCTTGATGCACCTTCACTTGTGTGTATAGTTGTAATGAGTATGTGAGCAAGCAGAATTCTGATATTAATTTTCTCATTAGATATGTCAAGTGAGCAGAAAAGGATATGAAGTGTTTTATCTATTACCTTGCGACATGCAAAAACTGTTACATAAACATTTACAAATTAAGATTTTTTGGATGTTAAACCAAATTTTTAATGAAATAACTCTGCAGTACATACAGAGTTTCAGACTCTGTACAGATCTCTACCAGTTTTCCATGACCTGATTATACTTGTATGCAGGAAAGAAAGTAAGTTGGTGTTTCATTTTAGAAATACTTTTGTTATAGTAATGAAATACTTAAATGACAGAAAACTGGAATTTTAAACATACAAACAGAAGATAAAATAATTTGACATTTTATATCTGTGAAGTATAAAGAATGTTATACCATACGCCAAGCTGTTCATTGATTGCTTCTAACCACGAGGGCCCAGGTTGAATTCTAGGGTAAATAATGTAAGATTTATGGTGGACAAAGTGGAACTATTGACAGGGTTCTCTTTCAGAACTTCAGTTTTCCTCTGCTGTTGCTCCACTCGCATCCATTTATCACCGGTGACTAATACAAGGAGCCCATCTGGGTCTGTTGCACCTCACTGCTGGTACTGCTTATAAGAGATACGACCACATTGCAAACACAGTCAATAAACAAAAGAAGGCAGGAGACTACTGGGTATGGTAAAGGAATAATCTGTGTTAGGTAAGCAGGCTTCACTATTTCGCTCAGACAGGAGACAAACTGGAAGGTGTAATGCAGAAAAGCATCAGGGGAAGAGGGGAACATAATCATAAGAAATTGTGTGGATTGATATAATGCAGTGTTAAATTATTTCACTGTGGGAATATTCATATGAAGTTGAATTAGGTAGTTGGGCTACAGATGTCAGGGCCTGGTGAAAGATGCTAACCCTGCAATAATCTATAAGACTGAAGAAAACTTCCAATTAAGATATGACAGTCTTGGCTACTTAAATATATGACTGGTGCAGAGGTAATTTGTCCTTAGATATACGTAATTGAGTACCCCTGAAGAAAGTCCTACACACACTGCATATAGAATGTGAAATGTTTACGTGTGACCTGCTTTCTAATAGGAGTGTTTTTACTAAAGCGATAAGAGGAAAATTCTAAACAGTTATTTTATTTATAGGGATGCCATATTTTACATTTGAAACCTTTGCCATAGATCTTCCATTTCAAGCAAGCTAATGGATTTAAACACTTCACATTCTTAATACAAATTATGTGTTATAATAAATGTGGTACTAATACATGTATGCTGTGCTGCTCTGCATTTAAAGTGACAAGAGGTTAATTTCTTGTAATAATTTTATAGTGTGTAACATATATATGTAAATATATATATATATATATACATATATATATATATACACACA
>Ga0123357_10003121_pt1 | contig 18808 bp, 12 predicted proteins | sample TergutEmb28metaG_FD_89873 | JGI IMG/M metagenome (GOLD analysis project Ga0123357, IMG submission 89873) | Embiratermes neotenicus P4 segment gut microbial communities from Petit-Saut dam, French Guiana - Emb289 P4 | ecosystem: Host-associated > Arthropoda: Insects > Digestive system > Gut ...
TTGTTGCTAACTGAAGGCCCAAACGTCACGGTGCGGGAAAGAAAGGTGGAGGGGGAGAGTTATCCCTGTGAGCGCCAAGGAGGCGGAAGTAGAGCTTTGTGTATTATTAACATGGGCGCCAGTCGGAGATATGTCGTCAGCCTCACGTCCCGGCCACTTTACTCCCGTTGAAAGGGCTCATGGTACCCATTTAACAGCAGGTGGGTGGGACAGCCGGTATTGATGCTTTAGTTCATGTCTTAACGCCGTAAGAGATAAATCTTCTGGCCTTGCAGAAACCTCGGTCCTCCAGCGCAAAGCCAACAGTACCGACTATGCCATGCCGCGTCTCACGTCACAGTCAGGTGGGTACATTATGCCGTACCTTAAAATATATAAACATAACCTTACTCCTATAGCATTATTTTACTAATAATAAGCTACACAAAAGTCACAAGTAGCGAATAACAAGTCCTTTTAAACTTCATTTCAATTTTTGAATTCTGTTGTAACACCAATTCCCCCACGCGTCTCATCAATTCACGCACCTTGTAACTTACACAAAAACAAATCTCACATAACACTGGCATACCAAAGGTACTTAAAGCTGAGAGCGGGTTTGTGAGTTTCTTCTTAAAAACTGCTGACCTACCTTACAAAATACGTAGCAATAACAACGTTAAGTCTCGCGCTAAATCACTGTATCATTCATCACTTAGTTGCAACAATTCCATCTTCGACAGTAACTAATCATAATTTTTGCTGCCTGTCCTATCTTACAGAGTCATTAAAGTCACAAAAAACTGGGAGAGACTAGCAGTTCAAGGTTCAATTTTTGTCAGTGCCATGTATAATATAAGCTAAGATGATATTCTCTCACGCCGAGGGATTATTAGCTTCCCGCTCGATTTTCAGGCCTGAGGCGTAACCAGTCAACCGTCTGCGATCCCCTATTCGATACAATAACAGCCACCTTCCCCACCCGAAGTTCGTCTTCTGTATCCACGACTCCAGACCCCACTAAACCTGTTACTTTTTCAAGTATATGTTCAGTTAAGCATATACACGTTTGAGAAACTTTGCGACATTTGGTTTGTACGTGTTAACTGCGTGCATCTCTTGCTAACCGCGATGGGTCTTACAGCCGTTGGGAATGGCAATGTATAAATCGCGATGCGCAAGTTGTTGTGGCGTGAAGTATAAGCAGACAGCAGCAGACGTGGATCGTTTCACAATTCGGATGAACCGCGAAGGAATAACAGAAGTAGGGTTGAGATGCAACAGGGCAAACACCGAACCAAGAAGAAAAGAACACGCCGTGAGATGCCACACAGCTCGATAGGCAATACTTGCCTTGCAGCGCTCGAACAATTGGTGTGTGGGTTCGAATCCCACTGGGATCTAGATTTATGACCGAATTGTTCTGTGTTGTGTAAAAAATTTCCTGTGTAAGTAGATACCTTAGGAGGGCCATTGTCGAAGAGGTCCTGTCGACTGCCTAAACGGATATACTGTCTTCACATAACTCGGGATGGATAGGTTCACAAGGTCTGTTTCTCATTAGGAGAAGATGGGAACCGAGAATTTAATTCGTCTAGAATATGAAGCCGTGCCAATAGGTAAACAGTTTCAAAATACTTACCAACATACAAGTCACCACATTACGGACTTAATCACCGCCGCATTCAGTGCCTCAGATCTTGCAAGATACGGGTACACTCTTGGCATACATTCGGGATGTGTCCGATACGAATGTCTGTCTTTACACTCACCATGGAGCGCAAACCTTCCTCAGAAGCTAATCGTTCGTCCAATGCTGTACAAATTCGCTACGTCTTATGGAACGTCAAGATTAATTACCGCGCTCATAAGACCCACAACCCGTCTTTATCCAGAGCCAGATCGATCCAGTCCAGTCCAGGCCACCCCATCTTGTTTTATGAGGGCTCATTTTAGTATTATCCTCCAAACTACGCCTAGGTTTTCCAACTGATATCCTTCTGGTTACACACCAAAACTCTGCATGCAACTTTCCCCTCTCCCATACGCGCAAAATACCTCGGTCATTCGTAATTTCACCACCAGAATAATCCTGGTGAACAATATTAACCACGAAGTCGTCACTGTACAATTTCCTCCAGTTTTTCATTTGTTTAGACCTACAGATCGAAAATCAACAGCGGGTTTCGCGTAAGTTGTCAGTAAGAGTAAGCAGAGTCAATGAAAAATGACAAAGTACAACCACAGTACTCGGAGAAAAACCTGTGCCGGTGCCACCTTGTCCACCACAAATCTCAGACGGACTGGCCTAAGAGCGCGCCGGGCTTCCGCGGTGAGAAGCCGGTGACCCACTGCCTGAATTATGGCATGCCTCCTTTATCCGGTCCACACTCACACGTCCCATTTACAAGATTACTTTACAAATTAACAGCCATCTGCCCCTGCGCTTCTTCCCCAGAGATTCCTCAATTATTCTTGCAATATAGTTCCGCTTCCACAGGTGTTAGAGGTTGTGTTTCCTCAACGATCAAACCTCGTGCCGGTAGGTAAGAGAAACATCCAATAAGTTGATTTGTACATTCGTAACGGTATTAAAAAACTGGACACTTTTGCACGTGTGGTGAACCTTATCAGTAACAAACAAGAACTTTTTAAGATCGACTTTGGTTCTCATCGTGAATTCCGTCTAATGTCCTCGTCCAATGCGAGATTACAGCTGCTACAGGCTATTTCATTTAAAAGATAACAGAGAAACTTCATGTGATAAATGCATTAAAACCGCTAAATTGAGGTTTCGCTACCTGCGAACAAGCTGTCTTGCTGTGGCAAGCTTCTACGCTAGATTTAATCAAAATCTTTACCACAGCAATCTGATATGCACGGTGGTGGCAGACCCGGGAATTTTAGTCCAGAAAGTTAATGTGACTTCGTGACAAAAGGTATCGGAAGGTAATATCATTGGCGCAATACGTGTGTGTGTGTGTGTGTGTGCGCGCGCGCGCGCGTGCGTGTACCAGGCTGCAGCCCAAACCCCTCGTACATTAGAGTATCGAAAAATCTAACAAAACTTAAGAATGCGTAGTTCTTTCTTTGTCGGTTAGTTTTAATCTTCCCTGTACCCTAACTACATGTCGGTTCGGAGATTTAGACATGATTTTCATAACAGTTTTTAAATTCAAACATGATTATATGTACCATCAGGGTCAGCCCCCCTCAAAGAAAAAATCTGGGTGCGCCTATTTATAATTACGTGTGCAAACAGCGCACATTAGGGCTTGTAGTCTTACAACAGAAGTGCAATGAACAACTACTGCCGCAAATCTTTAGAAAATCAAGGAATCATAAGTGAAGGAATTCAATGACACATATGTGGTATTTCGGGCTTTTTCATACACGTCATTTCTATCTGTTTTCTTAGCTGGTTTTGACGTCGGATTTCGGTAGACTTACATCCCGAATGGGGCGGAGGTAGTGTAAGCCGCAGAGTAACTCGCTACATGCAGGACAGTTCTGGGTTCGAACCGCAGTGGGGTAAGAAATTCTGTCTTCTCCATACCCATGAAGACCGGTCCTGGGGCCCACAAAGCCTCCTGTACAGTGGGTACCTAGGCTCTTCCCCGGCGGTAAAGCTGCCGGAGCGTGGCGTTCAACACCCACCACCAGCACCTAGCGTCGAGATTCATTCCGGTGGAGCTGACACCCTCTGTGCCTTAATGGCATGTTCACCTCACACCCCGAACAAGAAATAACGCTTACCTATAATGCTAGCAGCCCAACTGAAGTGGTTTAAATGCATCCATTACTGCCAATGTAGAAACAATTACTCTCACTCTCTATGCCCTGGAATATATCAACTGCAAAGCTGTGAACTTGATTCGCGCGGTACCCAGTTCGAATAACGGCCTACTCAGATGTTTCGTTGTTTGAGTTCATCTAGAGAACACTGTAAGACTAGATTTTTAACGATGTTCCAGCGCAGACGTTAGCGGCATGTATCGCTTATTACATTCGCCTCCTGGAATGTCAGCCATATTGGTGGGTAAATAAAAAATGAGGGGGAAGTACGGTGGAGGATCTCTTTGTAAGTTTAACGATTGATGACCGCTGCGACTCCCAAAATAAATCTTACAGCAGCTGAAGCAGGAGAATAAAGAAAAGAAAGGATCGACGTTGAACGCAGTGAATATTTCAGAATGGAAGTGGCTGGCGATAGTCCCGAAGGTACGAATTTCGATTTTATTCCACGCCTCTCTACCCCTCTACTTCCTGATGGAGGAAATTTTCATCTTATCGCGAAGTTATAATTCAGTCTTGTCTGGGCTTTAGGATCACTTTAAACTTCAACAATTCTCTCTTTGCTACTGCGTAACAGAAACATTTCTATTCCAGCTGTACTACTTTCAAGTTTATGGGTCAAATTTTCTCCTGAACTTCCCAACAAAACTTGCAACAACGCTTTATATGACAGTACGATCGCCTTTGCTGGTACTTCAAACTTCAGCATAGTAATGTACAACAAGCAGCAAATATTTTCATTGACGAATAAGCACATACGAAACGTAAAGATGTACTGAAAATTACTCAATACATGTTCACTTTATTTTCCTTCTGGCACTGTAAGTAACTACTTATACACAGCGACAGGCAAGGAAATGTAATGTGACTATGATGTCTGAAAACAATTGTATGAAGTGAAAACTATAATGAATTCTGTCTAACGGTGAGCGTGGGTGGAAGTAGCCGTGCCCTATAATGAGACCACACAAAAGGATCAGAACCTCAGACACGGTCTATCCACTGAAATATAATCAAAATCCGTATCCACCGAAAGCGAGGTCAGTATTCAACAGCTCAGTTATCCCACTCTTTACTGAGAATTGTTTGGAAGAAATTAAAAGTTTCCAGTTTAACTGAACATATTAGTCGTTTACTATGACAAAAGCGGAGAATGTAGCATGCATGGAAGGAGGAAAACTGTATATAGGATTTGAAGGAAAATCCTAAAGCAAGGAGACCGCTTGAAATAACTATGCATATATGGGACGATAATAATAACATGGACGCTACACAAATAGGATGGGAGTGTGTACCTTCTGCAGAACAGAGACTGGCAACGGCCTACTTTGGACAACATGGTAATGTACCTTCGGTTTCGACAAAATGCGGAAAACCCAACTAGCCCACAAACTGCAAGTTTCTTGAAATCGGCTCCGTTCCAAGAAGTTACTTAATAATCGGCACACGTGCGTGCTGGTAGCCCGAATAAAGCTGCATTTGAAAGAATTATTTAAACTGACACGTGACATTATTAAACAAAAACACAATGCTGTAATATCTAGCTTATTTTGCACGTCACTTCAAGAGGGTATACACAATACGTTGACAGGGTGTAGCCGTACACGCTTCTGACAAACGGTGCGATGGGTGGGGGGTTAATGGTTCTACGTTGAATTAAACCTGGAGAAGCAGATTTTAACATGAACATTAACTTACGACGTATTCGCGTGAGGGCTGAAAAGCACAGGCAGCGATATGAGAACACACAATTTGAAACAGGCAACAGAACTATTCTGCTTATGGCATTGATACCCTTAAACCTGAAGCAGAGATGAGAAAAAGCGACAGGAGAAAAAGCGAGGACATAACAAGAGGAGAGAATAGAATAAAACAGAAAAGAAGATGACAGGAGGGAAGATAAGAGATTTATGGTTCATGATAGCCTGTCAGTAACTTGTGTTTTTTAAGCGCACGTGTCACCATGACGACAAAAAAGCACATACAGGCTACATCACTTCGTTCCAGGACAACTATGTAAGCCAAATTTCACACTTTTCTTCTGAAATAAAATGAAATTTTTCCGATTAAATACTTTTTAGCAGACTTACAATCTCCTCGAATACCGAGTCAGTCGGTGTTGCATTATGCAATATACCAGTCCCTATAAGAAATATGATATACTGTAATTAATCTCCGGACCAATGCACCCTTATATAGCGTTATCAGATATCTATAAATCGACAGGAAATGATACCAGTATGGATAAAGTGTCCAGCCATATCGCATAATCTACTGCCAGAATACAACTGCTTTTATTTAGCTGAAAATACTAGAAATAACGCAGTTTGGATGTATAATTCATTTGGTTTGGGGACCGCGGTAGCACAGTGGTTAAGGTGCTGTACTACAAATCGGAAGGTCCCTGCTTCGATTCCAGAAGGGGTAATTGGAATTTTTCATTGACATAATCCTTCCGATCGCACTATGGCCCTGGGGTCGACTCAGCCTCTACCAGAATGAGTACTAGGAGTATTTCCTGGGGGTAAAAGCGGCCGGTGCGTAAGGCTGACAACCTCACTACCATCCTGGGCCACTGTCACGTAATCTGGGAACCGTAACTTCCTGGAACCCTCTGGGCACCTCGGGCCTGTAATGGTACTGATTCACCTTATTAATTCATTTGGTTATTAACCCTTTGACGCCTAACGACGACTACAGTGGTCGTACCGCACCGCTAACCACTAAACGTTGAATTTTATATATTTATTCAACAAATATAGGTACTGAATATTTTAAACGTGGCATATACTCTCAGTCTTTTCCTCTTAAAAATGCAGTTTGTTTCATAAATCTAAGGTATTTGGTTCCTGTAATATTCACATTTTATATACAGGGTGTGCTAAAATTAAAAAAATAATTCCGGCGCCAAAAGGTTAAGAAAACATACAAACATACGTGTCCAATGCAAGTAAAGTGAGGATCATCTCCATTACTTGAGGAATTCAAAGCGTTTAAATTAAACTGTAATCTTGAACTATAATTTAAATAAATAAGAATGACAATTTCAATTACGAACTAAGGCAGCATACAGTAGACCTTTTAGTTAGCAACATGGGAATTTAGAACGCTCGAAATCTACAATACAATCTCCGATACTAGTATAAACGTGGCCGATATCGATAAGAGATTCCATATCAATTGACACCCCTACCCATTCGTAGCACTGCAGTTTCAGCACCGCATGCGACTCCAGGTTGACAAGCAGGACAGTTCTACACCCGTGGCTAATCACGTCATGAATCTAATAACACTTACAGAAACAAGACTTGACAACGAAACGCCGACCTGGTATTGACACCGAACGGTTATACCACCACTCACACAGCACTATACACGGATATTAGAAATCAATGTACACGGTCCATTGCAACGATGTCTAATGGCAATATATACACCGTAAACAAAAAAACAAATGGCCATCACTTGTAAGGAAACATAATTTCAGTACAATTTCTTTTAAGTAATTAGCCGTTTATATAACATAAAGTACTTACTGACCGTTCACAATAGCCCAATATTGTTCATATAAAACTCATTTTAATATTACCTTTACAAGTTTCCGATGCTCTCTTCCAGGCATCCAACAGTTCATTTCTCTTCCCTCCCAATCATGCTGAATACCCTACCCATCTCATCTTGCGTATGCTGTTTTGTTTGTGACTTCCAGTAGGGCAACTGAGTGTTCTGTGGTATGGCACCGTGTAGTCTGGTAGGTCAGTACCAACGTTTCGGAGAGAGACTATCTGAATTTGCACAGCATCACACAACCAGCCTCTGCGTCACTCGAAAGGACTCTGCCAAATTGTCCTTTGTTTACTGTTCGTTTCGTCCCACAGTAGTTGTCCTCGGCGACTCGCCTGGCCCACGTCTGATTGGCCACCCTTACTCTCCTCAAATGACACTTTACAAACGATCAATTTCTCCTAAGAAAACGGAGCCAAATTCCACCGCCGAAACGTTTTGAGTTTATTGTCCTCACACAACAAACAAAGTCCACGATATCGGTCACGAATATAACCATATACCACTTTCAAAACGACTTAGAGGTAACATTCTAGTTATTGCATTCACAATAAGCTAATATTCCGGATACGAACCAGTACAGAAAATATCCACATATTTTAAAAATGAGTACCGTAAACTGTTTATCTGCGTAACACTGAACACTGCCCTTTCAAACAACGTACAATGGAGTCATTTCCGTCCGACATATGTGGACATTATATTACTAAGTATCATTTAATGCTGCCATCTTGCAGTGGTACACTAAGATTTAGTTTCCACGAAAACGAACGACAAACCGACAATCATCCCGATAAAAAAATACTGCCCTGCTTAAACGAACTACACATTGATATTATATTATTATCTGCATAGCAACGGAGTCTAATGTAGTGAGCATATCCACACGGTATGTATATAACTTCTGTGGAAAAATTGTGAGATTTTGAATGTGTATAGCATATTGCACATTCAGTAAATACTGTGCTCTTTCATGTCTCTATTCGCCTGTTCCTAGTATGATCAAAAGTAAATGTGAGCAAACACTTCAACATCGCATACACCCACTGACACAACGTACAACATAATTTTAATCCGTCCAGGAGGCACACGAAGGTTACAGATGGAAAAGAGTGACAGAGAAGGAGGACAGGTACACTACTACAAGAGGTTTCGAAGCAAGCGTTGAGTTTTGCTGGAAACGAATGGACTTTAATTTTACTCCACCATACCAACCTCTTACAGAACAAGTACACAAATGAGCTCATTTATATGCCCTTGTTGTGAGTCAGCAAACAATGTGAAGTTTACTTTATTCCCGCATATGACGCCGTGTGGCCTGTCACAAGAGTGTCAAAGCTCCACGGAACATGATGCCTCCAACGTCAGGTTAGTATGGAGGCAACAGCTTCCTCTGAAACTTCGGCGAAACTCTGACAGACTACAAAGGGCTATGCACGTGGAGGCAGCGGCTTCCCATAAAGCGCTGGCACAATTCTACCAGATTACACGACGTCACAATCCAGAAGATAGTAATGGTCATAGCCTCCGCTGTGAGACCCTCAAATGTGTCGAGATGGTGACGAGTGGGCGGCGCCCCTACGTAACCTGACCACAGGCCAAAAATAAGCCAAGCTGTGAAAGAAGACCTTATAAACGTGCGGACACAACGTCGGACGCTTAGAAACAAATTAAGTAATTGTGTATTGGAGAGTACGTGTAATAAATTCGACTGCCGGTTCTCGGCTAAATGTACACAGCTATCAACGACAGAATTCCAGGAAGGCTGCAGTAACGTCAAGAAAAGGTTGAAGACCACATGATAAAGTGATAAAGTACATGACAAGCCGAATGGAATATGGTGAAGGGAAGTACTTCCCCGGGAAATAAATTGGCCTCAGTGTGAAAGTAAGCAGCAACAAATACCTAGTATCGAACTAAAGAATACGCATTTGTGCCTCCACTTCTCTTACGACTTTATGGAATGGTGCTCAATTAAACACAACAGCCATTTTACTTTTACACGAAGGCGTTCTATAATTTTTACTCATTGCAATTTATCACGGCAATGGAGTGAAGTAGTACGGAGGGGCGATACATATAGCACGAAAGGACAGGCGCGAAACGCGTACGAATTTCCAGTCAGAAGACTAGAAGGGAAAAGAGACGCAGGAAATCTTGGTACATATCATACTATTAAAATGGGTTTACACGAAATGAAATTCAGACTGGATTCGAGTGGCGATAACCTTTTGGTTACATAACATGCGAGGAATTTCACCAAGCAAAATACAGTCAGCTTCTAAAGCATGACCAGGGTCCATGGAGCACTCAGATGACAACTAATCACCTGAAGATCAATATATCCAACTTCTTACTCGTCGAGTAGAGCATAAACTTACATCAAATTATGCCAGATGGTGGACGACGTTCATTAAAGTACCAACCAGTGTCAAAGACTTTCAGCGAAACACGTTTATGTAAGCAAGTCATACATTTTGCACAAGTCACCATCTGAGTAACGAATGTGGTGCCCTTAAAGCGCAGACACATCGTAAGCTCATGTTTACTTTACAGTACCAGTGAGATTACACAACGCAGATGAAGTAGAGACGCAGCACTGCAACCTCCCAGATGGACGATATTCCTCCACTATGACTAGGATGTAAACAGCAACTTCAACCGAAAACGATACCGTGCATCTCCCTCAAGTGATGTCAAAATATCCGAGGTTTATATTCGGAAACAATCTTTGTCGTTCATGTACTAAACAGCCCCACAGGACAGTAGACTTCAAAGGCAACTATCTTACAAAACGTTCCTGACATAGGCGAATAACTGAACCCATCATCGGCTAGAAAGACAAGAGAAGGCGAAAGGTGTGAATATAGCCGAGATACACTCAACACGGCCAATAATTTCATGTGGCAGTCCAAACAAATCTGACATTAATTAGGGCCTACTTTTGTCACACTCGACGTCCATCTCGGTACAAAGCTAATGCATGACACTAGGAGCATTAACTAACTGGGTCATGTGCAGTGAAAATATATTTCCGTGCAAAGCAATGACGCATGAAGTTATTATTTCTAGCTGACTGGACAAATCTACTAATTTTACAGATTTTGATTACAAACAGAAGAGTAAAACCGACGCAGCAGACATAGACGATTTGATAATCGTATCTCACACAATCAACTCAGTCCTGTATTTAACACACTTAGCTCGAATATTCCTGCAACTAAAAATTTAAGCTAATTTTAAACTTCTGGAACTGACTTCCAATTACTCTTCGGCTACAGCCATTCTGTCTACTATGCGTGATTTCAGGCTTCCACCGCGAAGTAGCTGAGAACTGCGCTCTTCTGTTTCATTACGCAGCGAGTAGTGGTAATTTATTAGCGACGTTTCGGGACAACCTATCGACTCCATCCTCAGGGTTCAACAATCCAAGAACCCTCAGGATGGGACTGAAGGGTTGTCGCGAAACGTCGGTAAGAAATTACCACTACTCGCTGCATAATAACCCGGAAAAGCGCAGTTCCCAATCAGTCTACTAGATAAGCGAAGGAGTGCAGCAAAAAGCAGTGACAAGGAAAGACAGACGGGGGACGGGGTGCGTCAAAACATCATCGAGATTCGGCTAGCTGTTCTTCCTCATCAACTTCACTCTGTACTTTTTCTCATCCATAGTAATAGCTCGAATCTAAGGGGGTTTACTATCAGGGGCCTTCCAGGGCGATTAGATTCGCTTGAGTCAAGTGACAGAACCGTTTATCAGAACGCAATGGAGCACAATTGTAATTTAATTTTGGTATTAATACAACTGACTGACTGACGATAACCCGTTACTTGTGATGAAATAATACGTTAAATGTGATTGTGATCAAAGCAGCATATCTGGTCACTGATCATCCAGAATGCCCTGCCCAACTACATTCAGCCAGCCAACCGTTTATGTTATAGGGATATGTCCATTTGCGGGAAGATAAGCCCAATTTTATTCCATGTGTGCATTCCCTTTGTGAACAGATAATATACCAATGCTAAATGAAACGCATTTTAGAAACAGGGCTACAATAATCATAGCCTACTACGAATATCAGATTGATTAGTAAGATAAAAGTAAAATCATATCAATAAAAGGATATTTACAGCCAACGGACCTGGCGATGTGAATACGTTAAATGCAACGATAATTAATACCAACTACTGACCATGATTTACTGCCCAAAGGCAACTTTTGAATTGACATTTACAGTTAGTAATATAGCATATTCCGGCCATATGGTGCTAAACGTTTTACAGTTGCACCCCACATGACAGCACAAACGCGCGCGCACACAGATACGGCCATCACGGTCACGCAAATTAACAAATCTGTCATTAAATCCACATTAATATTACACACATCAGCATACAAGCAGTGAAGATTATGCGAATTAAATTTGGGTGACTGACGAGTATACAAGCAACAATGAATCTCGTTAGGGCTTTAGCAGGTCAAATCCAGGTTCGAATGCCGGAACTGTCAACCTGCAATGAATTACAATTGACCGGCAGTTGAAATTAACGATATGATTTGCTGCCAGACCAGGCAAAAGTTGAGTTTCAAAAAGCGAATTTCTCTCAACTGGGAACAAACGGATTATTTCAAAGGACCGAACTAATATATTCCAAACTTTCTGTGGTCATCACGTACTGTACCAGTATTTTGAAAACAATTCATTTCTCCAGCAGGTTCTACACCCGTTGTCCATAAAATGTCTGCTCACAAACCCAAAGGTACGCATCGTCGCCATGTTTGTAACTCTATTCTTACAAATAATATTTGACATTATTTGTGGGCATGTTGATGATCTACGTGCACATTAGAGTGCAAGTTGCTAGAGGCTGCGCTTCACCCGTTATCGCCAAAATATTAATATACAATATAAGAAAACAGTGTTTCCGAATGTTCAAAGCACACCACGCGCAGCCTGCACGGTGATCTCTGTATGTTCAGAAAGGTAAGCAGGCAATTACGGAAGGAGACATGCAATTAAGCAACTAGCATGATGCACAGTGCTTCCTGAGAAACCCCGTGATTTGTTATCGTTCTCACAGGGGCTCTCCACGCTATCCTGAGATAGGTTATAACGTAATCCACAACCCCTAACCCATTTACTTAAAATATATTTTATTATTATCCTCCAACTTCACAATAGATCTTCCAGGTAGCCTCGTCGTTTCATCTTTCCAGAAACAACTTTGTATGGTTGTAACATGTTTCCCAACTCTGCAGCACACACCGACCATCTCACCCTGTTCGCCAAAGACCTAATTACTGCATAATCTTGTCGTGATAGCCTACATCACGTTCACACACTCAGGTGTCTTCCTTGCTTGTGTATATCCCATTTATGATAACAATGTCCATTAAGCCTCCACTCTCTGAAGCACAGTCAACGTTGACACTGTATCAGACTTAACGCGGCCATTGCTTAACTTAATATGCATAATTTTAGGTGGCCACTACACCCCGGAATTACTGCACGGCTTTCGCGTTGACGTTCTGTACTAGTAACTAGCTGGTAGAGGACCTCCAATGGACACAACCAACATTAATTAAGGTCACTTATTTATGGTTGTTGTACATACACCTAGGCCTGCACACCGCATGGCAGACACAAACAGCTCTCAGCTTCACCTGCTGAAACATGTTCCTGGATTACACGTAATTTCGACAAATACACTATACCGCTCTTATCGACCTTCTTGGACGCAGTGTATGGAGACAGCAAAAACCTGCGTAAACTAGGTGGGGTGGCAGTAACCATTTACCAACAAACACGGCCCTATACACCGTACGACGTGAATCTTTGTACTATACGTCGTCTGCTTTGGACAGAGTCATTGCAGCATGCGGTCACAGGTCTTAGCAAGGGAGATAGATCTGCAATGGACACACCTGTGCTTGGGAGGTTTCCAACTACTTATCTCGTTACACAGCAATTCCGTCTGTCTGTCTGTCCAGTCTTGGCCTCTGCTTTAGGTATGTACGCAAACACCAGCAGGAGAGAGAAGGCGTCATTAAATAGTACATACACGTAAAAGGGTAACATTTCGTCTGTCCACGTCAGGAAGCCAAACAGGGGAAGTCGGAGTACAGCTCCACTAATTCTTAGCATTGGCACTAAAACGTGAGAGGTCACCTTCACGCCCCGGCCGCTTTAAGGCTGGGAAAGAATTCTGGTGAACACTGAACAGGAGACTGGTTGGGCCCCAGAGTCGGTCTAAACGTTTTGGAAGACAGAAGAATCTACCTGCCGTAATAAGCCAAATTTATGACTTCTGAAAGAGTTTATCTGGAAACATGCGCGGGACGAGGAGGGAGCGGTTGCTTTGTAGAAGACTTTAGAGTCATCCGCCTTCTTATCGTTGCGCAAAAAAATATAGGTTGATGCTTCCTGTAGTTTCCTCTACGACGCTGTCCGTATCTCGGACGGTACGGCGTCAACAGCAGGACAAGTGGGGAACAGTGAATTGGAAAAGTTTGGGAAAGAGATGGCCATCGTTTCATCGAAGATCCACATACGAGTTTTCTAGACGAACTGAAGAAAGCCACAAATAAACAGTCAGAGCAGTCGGTGTCCTGCCAGTAGTTGGAACCGAGCACTTCCCACATGCAAATCTGAAGCCTTACCGCTACACCCACCCGCTCAGGCCGGTAATATAAATATGCTGGCATTACATAGACCCATTAACTTTATTTAAATTAGATTACACTTTTATATTCCTAGCTTTGATTTATCCTTATATATGTGTACAGTCTATCGTAGCTGTAAATTACAGTTAACAAATCAGTCGGCAAATCTGAATATGTGTTATTATATAAGGCTTAACAATGACCTATTTAATCCTTCGTTACAGTCGTTAAAGACCTTTCCCTCATTTACGGCGTGAATTAATATCGAATCTCATTACTGATATATCGATCATATAGAAATGCCGTGCGTTTCTACTCACGAGAAAATGATGGTGAAAATTAGCACAGGAAAGCGTGAAGGAGACGAAGAATAGTCTGAAGCAGTAACTAGGACAGTGATACGATTGCATTTAATATAAAGACAACATATTTTTTGGCAACTTGCTACAGGTTTCGATTCGTCTTAATCTGTTATAAGACCAATAACAAGATTCTGTACATGTCCACGAACAGCGAATCGGTGTGTGTATTGTTGTCATTGCGAAGATCTTATAGCATCGACGACACATGACTGAATGAGTGCGGCACAATGGTAGAATAACAACATCAGAGGAAAACCGGAGAACTCGGAGAAATATTTGTTGCAGTGCCACTCTGTCCACCACAAATACCACACAGAACAACGTGATATTCACCTAGAGCCTCCGCAGTGCAGGGCCGGCAACCACCCGGCGACTAACCATCTCAGTCATGGCACGACCGTTACTAGGAAAATGACACGTGACCTGACACGTATATCCCGTACGACTGAGTTCATAGATGATCTGCGGGAACTATACGGTGTCAAACTATGGCGTCACACAGTGCAATTACATAAACACATCGGGCTAAGGATTACACTGTCGATTTTATTAATTACTACACTTCAATCAGTGAATGGATTTCGAATTGTTTTCAGTCGAGTACAAGTGCAAAGATTCTACACGTATATGTATACCACAAATGTTTGAGTGCGAGGCTTATATAATGAACTGGGTTCGAAGTACTGCCACATAGCGGCGAAGAAACTATAAATAGCAATCAGGTCACTCACACAGAAACTAAAATTATAACAAGGGCAATAGCACCATCGTGCGAAAGCGCTAGGTACTGGGGCGAAAAAAGAAGAAGAAAAAAAGAGACGATATGAAACAAGCAGCGTTCAACGAGCTACTAAGGTACACAAATTCATATGATAATACTTCTTAAGAAACGTGTACCTGACATGACGAGACTTCAAATTCCTATGTGCAGTTTTAAATACAAATAGACAAGGTTTATTCTATTAGCTGAACTTTATGAATATAGCTATGGCATTTGTGACGCCAACGTTCGACAGAACGTAGCGGCTGACACAACAGTCTGATCCGGAACCACACGTGCAACTGGTCTGACCTTCCCGGCCTCCCTGAAGCTTGTATCGGTTAGGTAACGTATCGAGCTCAGCAAGGAAACCCTAGCGTGCTTAAAGCTATCCAGTTCACGTCCTGAAAAGAAGATGAAATCACCCACCTTGTCTGAACATCTGGATGGCATTCAGTCTGCTAGACTACCACTCGCATAATACAGTACGTATAATCCGTCCAGTTCACGTCACAATTTGCACTGATGAAGAGCTCTTGGCAATAATTTTAATGTCCACAGGACAGACAGATAATCATTTAGCGAGTCATTTCTGTGGTTATTAACTCACGAATTTTCATCACAACCTAAAAACTGCAGCCAATCTTTACACAAAGTTTATCACGTAACACTTATGTATATACGTAATATATTATTAAATAGCACAATCACTTTATTACTCGAGGTAATTATAATGCTACATGTTTCGACTATAGATTAGTCATCCTCAGGCCTATTTTGTCAATTGTGTCACAAGATGCTATGCACACTTTGAGATCCCATCGTGTTTACATCCATGGAATACATCAAATTAAATCGTTTGTCTCTCTAAGGGCGTGACGTGCAAATTGTGTTTACAAGAGTGGGATAAATAAAATTGGATCATTTGTCTCGTAAAATGTATTATACAAATTTTATGTATCCCACTCTTGTAAACACAATTTGCACGTCACGCCCTTAGAGACAAAGATTTATTTGATGTATTCCATGGATGAAAACACGATAGGATCCCAAAGTGTGCATAGCATCTTGTGACACAATTGACAAAATAGGCCTGAGGATGACAATTTATAGTCGAAACATGTAGCCTTATAATTACATTGAGTAATAAAGTGATTGTGCTGACGTACACTATTTAATAATATATTACGTTACAAGCACATCGTGATGCTTCCATTCAAATTATGTATATATAGTCACTCGCTGCTTACCTTCCAGTTTAAAATAACTTCTAACGCTTATAGAAACGATTTACTCATTCGTAATTCGTGCATGCTAAACTATTTACACGATTACCTTCGACATACATACATTCTGCGACTTGCAGCAGGGAACACATCATGGCGAACAGGTACAAACCTTAGCAGCTGCTCGTACGTTCTACAAAGCAATTGTCCCTTTATGATACATCGTCTTTATGCACCAGTGTAGCACAACTACTACGTATTCAAGAGAACTACTGAAATCCTAAAACATTCTAAACAACTTTAATTTCTCAACATAATTAATAGGAGGAACTCGAACACAGCCTGAAATCAATGAAAAATGGGAAAGCAGCTAGACCAGATGGATTAAATTCTGAGCTCTTCAAATACGGGGGACCCGCCCTCTCAAACCGCTTACTTGAGTTAATAAATAAGTGTTGGAAAGAAAGATCGATCCCAGAAGAGTGAGGACAAGCAAGAGTAAAATCCCTATTCAAAAAAAGGTAAGCGTGATGAATGTTCGAATTACAGAGGTATCAGTCTTTTAAACAGTGGTTACAAGATAAACGCCAAGATAATTACACAACGTTTCAAAACTATATTAGAAGCAATATTACCTGAAGAACAAAACGGATTTAGAATAGGTAGATCACGCATTGATAATGTATTTACCATTAAACAAACAATAGAAAAATGAAGAGAATTCAACTTAGAAACTCACATAGCCTTCCTGGATTTAGAAAAAGCTTTAGATAGAGTAAATCGAAACCAACTATGGCAAATTCTTAACAAAAGAGGCATACCCTATCATCTAATTGAAGTAATTAAAAGCCTATACAAAAATACCAGTGTACAAATTGAAACGGGAAGGAAAATCCTTGATAAAATATATATTAATCAAGGAGTACGACAAGGGTGTAATCTATCACCGGCTCTTTTTAACATTTACATAGACGACCTCCTAAGAAACTGGAAACACAAAGCTGACACTGTTATAAAGTTTAAAAGAAACATCTACCTTAACACAGTACTCTTCGCAGACGACCAAGTAATAATACAAGACTCTGAAGACAAACTCCAGAAATCTGTCTATTTATTAAACCATATGAGCAAAGACTACAACCTCAAAATATCTACGGACAAAACAAAAATTATGGCTTTTAAAGGAAAACACTTAGTGCGTTCTAAAATAGAAATAGACGGATTAATACTAGAACAAGTGAAACAATTTAATTATTTGGGATGCGAACTGAGTTTAGACGGTGAGACGGATTTTGACAAAAAAATAAACAGATTCCAAGGAATATGCGGCACTTGAAGAAAACCTGTACAGAAACACAAATGAAATTTTATAAAGTTGTAGCTAGACTATCACTACTCTATGGCAGCGAAACATGGGTAGCCACGCAGAGAGACATGACTCGCATAGAAGCTGCAGAGATGCGCTTTCTAAGAAGTGTTACGGGATACACAAGACTGGACAATATAAGAAGCGAAGACATAAGACAAGAACTAGAGATCTCTGGAATACAAGACGTGAGACTCAAATACAAACGAAACTGGATCAACCACCTCGAAAGAATGGACAACACCAGACTCCCTAAACACGCCCTCACCTACAAACCTCGAGGAAGAAGAGATCGTGGACGCCCCAGGAAACGATGGCAACGCGTCGATGCCGGAACAGGTCAAACGACCTAATCCATGGAGAAAGATGATGATGATGATAATTAATAGTTAATTATTTACTTAATTCAATTACCTTGTTTAACTCAAATTAAAGTCAAAATTGGACAGACACGCTAGGTTCCCCCAAACAGTATGTAGCGTTTAATGTCTATTCGAACACTGACGGTACTCATGCTACCATTCCACCATACTCATCAATCAGGGCGGGCTTCTTCAATATGCCCATGTGAGGCCCTTGAAACAAGGACGAAAATCAAATTACCAGACTACACGATACAAGGCGCAAGGACGCAATATCAATCTTTGCTGTTAATAAATCCTCAGATCTCAAAACTATATTCAGTTCTTCTTCAGTCGGTAAAGGACACATATGGCTTACAGTCCTAACACTTCTTTCGTTCCGTATCCTAAAAGAATGATGCATCACTAAGCAGGCGCCACAAAGAAAGATCTGCTGCATTGACCTAGTTGCAATATTACTTCAGAGCACACCAATGCCAAGAAAGTTTTACTCTTTCATCTATCCACAGACCCATACAAAAGATACTGCCCTTATCAGAAGTTTTCTTACTGACAAGTAAGCGGTTTACAATGATGAACCTGTATTTTCTTGCAGACGAGCATGAAGAATATACAATTTACATAACTTGCAAGTCAAACAGAAAACCAGACACGGGGGGGGGGGGGGGGAAAATTAAACGAACACTTTTTCCGGGTGGGTCGCGTCAATCAAAAAGAAAAGGCGAAA
>Ga0123357_10003122_pt1 | contig 18807 bp, 18 predicted proteins | sample TergutEmb28metaG_FD_89873 | JGI IMG/M metagenome (GOLD analysis project Ga0123357, IMG submission 89873) | Embiratermes neotenicus P4 segment gut microbial communities from Petit-Saut dam, French Guiana - Emb289 P4 | ecosystem: Host-associated > Arthropoda: Insects > Digestive system > Gut ...
GGCGTAGAACTCGGGGTCGGTGCGCGGCGCGCGCGGCTTGAAATACAGCGTCGCCGCCGGCTCGTGCGCCCCGGTTCCGGGGTCGATGACCAAGACGGCGTCGGGTTCGCGGTCGGCGCCAAGGCCGGTCAGGTAGGCGAACGCCGAATCGGGGCGGAAGCGGTAGTCGGTGTCGTTGGAGCGCGGCTTCAGGGCCCCGGCGGGAATCACCAACCGTTCGCCGGGGAACATGGCCGCGATGGTGCGCCGGCGTTTGGCTGCGGGGGCGGCAGCCGGGGATTCGGCGGGCATCGTCGACGGATAGGGCGCCCACTGCTGCGGGATGAACGCCTTGAAGGGTTCGGAGAAGGGGATGTGCCGGTTGGAGAGCATGGAGGATTCGGTGGGGGTTTGGTGATTCATACCGTCGATTTTAATGCTCCTGCCGAGGGTGGCAACGTCCACAGCCCTTGGAATCAACTGTCTCGGCATGGATAAGGCGGACATTGGCCGGTAGTGTCGTAGGGTCGTCAGGGAGCGTTGTTCATCAGGCTTGCTTCGGCGGCGCGGAATGCCTAGGACTGATGAACAAGGCTCCACGTAGGCAGGAGACACGATGAAGGCTGCACCACAGTTCCAGCGGCAGTTGCTCGACGTTCAGGCGGTCGACACGGCGATCGCGCAGACCGAGCACCGCAAACGTTCGTTGCCCGAACACGCCCAGATCGCCGAGCTCGCCAAGCGGCGCGCCGGGATACTCGACGCGCTGGTGGCCGCGAGGACGGCGGTCGGCGACCTTGAGCTAGAGGTGGCCAAGGCCGAGGCCGATCTCGTCCCCGTCCACGAACGGCGCACGCGCAACCAGCAGCGGGTGGACGCCGGGGCAGCCGACCCCAAGGCGTTGAGCGCGCTCATCGACGAGATCGCCCACCTGGACCGGCGGATATCGGACCTGGAAGACGCCCAGCTCGAGGTGATGGAACGCCTGGACGCCGCCAACGCGGAACAGGCCCGGCTGACGGATGCCCGCGCCCAGATCGAGGAATCGTTGCGCGGGCTGATGGCCTCCCGCGACGCGCAGGTGGCCGAGTTGGACGAGGTGCTGGCCGGGCACCAGGGGGAACGGGCGCAGCTCACGTCCGGCATCCCGGCGGACCTGCTGGCGTTGTACGACCGCATCCGCGAGCGCAGCGGCGGTGTGGGTGCGGCGCCGCTGCAGGGCGTGCGGTGCGGCGGCTGCCAGTTGGAGGCGACGCCGGCGGCCATCGCCGTCTATCACGCGGCCCCCGACGACGAGATCTTGCGCTGTGAGGAATGCGACCGCATCCTCGTCCGTGAGGCGGCCTGATGGCACGAACGGCCCGCGCACCGCAGACCGGTCCGTCGTTGTTCGACGGTGACGACGACGGGGGCGTGAACACGTCTGGCCCGGTGGCCAGCCCGTCCGGCCCAACGCCCAGCCCGTCGGGCCCAACGTCGCTCATCGTGCGGTCCGACGGCGGCTCGCGCGGGAATCCCGGCCAGGCGGCCTACGGCGCGCTCGTGTACGACGCGGCCAGCGGCGCCGTGCTCAACCGCGAGGGACGCGCGTTGGGCGTCGCCAGCAACAACGTCGCCGAATACCGGGGGCTGATCGCTGGCCTGGAGATGGCGCGGGCCATCAACCCAGACGCGGCTGTCGAGGTGCGGATGGATTCCAAACTCGTCATCGAGCAGATGGCCGGTCGTTGGAAGATCAAACACCCCGACATGAAACCGCTGGCGGTCCAGGCGCGCGGGCTCGTCCCCGCGTCCATCACCTGGACGTGGGTGCCGCGCAGCGAGAATTCCGCCGCCGACGCCCTGGTGAACGGGGCGTTGGACGGCACGCCCGTGAGCCGGTTCGCGTAAGCCTCGGAGCGGATGCGATGGCGGTGGATGCTGATTCGGTGGCGCGGTTCGCGGCGGATCTGCGTGAGCTGAGACACGCGGGCGGAGACCCGATCCTGGAGGCGCTGTCCCGTGAGTGCGGCGTCGGACGGACGGCGTTGTCGAATGCTTTCCGGGGTGAGGCGTTGCCGACGAAGAAGACGGTGTCGGCAGTCGTGGGGGCGTTGGGCGGAGACCAGGATGCCTGGGTCCAGCGGTGGGCGCTGTTGCGGGCGGCGTCAGTGGCCGCGCCGGTGAGCGGTGACGCTACCGACGCGACCGGCGGTGGCGCTGCGCGCGGTGGCCCGGCGCGCGTTGCTGGCCGCGGGAAGCGTTGGTGGCTGGTGGCGGCGGTCGGCGTGGCCTGCCTGGCGGTGGGCTTCGGCTGCGGCCTCGGAGTCGGGGCGGCAGGGCACAGGGCGTCGTCGCCTGGCGCGATATCGACAGCGGTGGCTGTGGCGACGGGTGACGATCCGTGGGCGGAGCCGGCGTGTCAGTCCGACGCCGTGCGCGAGGCGTTCGGGACGCGCGCGGACCATTACCTGGTCGAGGTTTTTTGGTCGAAGGCGTGCCAGGCCGTGTGGGGCCAGGTCACGCGGTTCGACGGCGAACGGGTCGGCAACGCCCTGACGGCGACGGTGTTCGGGGAGTATGACCCGTCGTCGTCGCAAACGGCCACCGGGTCGGATGTCCAGATGGTCCACACGCCGTTGCTGGTGCAGCCTGACCGCATGCAGTCGTTGTGTGTGACGGGTGTGGCCCAGGTCGGCGCCGAGAAGATCGACCTGGCGCCCGGTGTGTGCATCGACTCGCGGTAACCGCTGCTTGTGATGAAAATGGGGGACGACCCCCATACCCCCTTGGCAGCCGCGCTGCCCGTCTTCCACCCATCATGACGGGCAGCGCGGCGCCCACGCCCTACGGCGCTCACAGGCACAACGGGGTGCCCAGATCGATGGTCGTGGCGCCGTCGGTGACAGACCCCTTGACGCAGATGCGGTCGTCGATGCTGTGGCTGGCGATCAGGTAGGTGTAGGAGCTTTGAGCGTCGGCGTCATCGGAACGCTGGGTGCTGGGGCCGTCGGGGTCAGCCTGCAAGTAGGTGGTGACGGCGATCCGGTTGCCCTGGGAGCGTCCGTCGTAACGGGTGATCCGGCCCCAACCGGCCCGGCAGGTCGCTGACCAGATGATCTCCAGCAGGTAGGACGTTTGCCGGGTCTCGGCGGCGTCGACTTTGGCGTCGTCCAGGCATTTCGGGTAGAACGCGGGATTGTCGCCGGTGTGGACGATGCCGGGATCCCAGGGGTTCGCCGGCGCCGTGGCCCTCCAGGTGATGACGGCCCCGGCGCCTGAGCCGACGGCCAGCGCGACGGCCAGCAGCACCACCATCAGCCAACGCGGCCTCAGCCATGCCGACGACGGGCGGGGCGCGCGGGGGCCTGGGGGTCGCTCCCCGTCGTCGGGCTGCGCCGCAAGCGGCCCGGCGATGGCATCAGCGGCGATCCCCATGCTGGCGAGCCGGAGGTTTTCGCGTCGGTCGAGCCAGGCTTGCGCATCGCCGTCCAACGCCGCGACGAGGGCGCCCAGGGTCTTCTCGGTGGGCAGTTTCTTGCCGTTGAGCACCGCCGACAACGTGGATTTCGGGGTTGCGGACAGTTGCGCCAGCGCCCCCAGCGTGAGGGTGTCGTCGTGCTCCTCTTTGAGCCGGCGAAGGTCTGCGGCGAACCGTTCGATGCTGTCGGCGGGCCCAGGCCCCGCAGGGGCGTCGGTGGCTTCGAAATCGGATGACACGGTCCCTCCGTACGGTCGGTCGATGGCGAATTCGCTCGGATGATAGCGCAGCAGCCTACCGGTTAGGCCGCCTGCTGGCGGTGTTCCCCGGGGCACGGAATTCCGCGTCGCGGGGAACAGGGTTTTTGGCTCCTCGCGTGGGGCGGATCGTGCCAAGGTTGTCCGAAGCGGCCTGTCGCCCGGACCGGTCCGCGATCACCTCGGAGGAAGCATGGGTTCCCGTCGCAGGATCACCACAACGTCGGACGCGGGCGCGTCGTCTCCCAGCAGGCCGCCCGCTCGCCGCACTGGCACGAGAGGCGCCAGCGCCAGGATGCGCCCGGCGGGCATCGTCGCCCTGGTCGGCGTCCTCGCGCTGGCGCTGAACGTGCCGATGGCACATGCGGCTGGTGCTGCCGACAACGTCGTGCCGGACGCGGCGTTCCAGGGGTGCCTCAATGGTTACCTCAGCCAGGCTGCCGACGCGCCGATCACGGCCGCGCAGCTTGAGGGGCTCTACATGCCTATCGACTGCGAGAACCCCGCGATCACGTCGATCGAGGGCGCCGAGTACCTGGCCCAGGTGCCGAATCTGGATTTGCTCGGCACCCAGGTTTCTGATTTGTCCCCCGTGGCGGGTTTGACCGGCCTGGACATACTGGACCTCGAATTCACGCAGGTGTCCGATTTGTCGCCGCTTTCTGGCATGACTTCTCTGACCTGGCTGCTATTACAGGGCACTCCGGTGTCCGATTTGTCGCCCTTATCGGGTTTGACTGGCCTGTCGCTGCTGGATTTGGGCGGGACTCCGGTGTCTGACTTGTCACCGTTGTCAGGTATCACCGGCATGACTACGCTGCGTGTGGGCGGCACGCAGGTGTCTGATTTGTCGCCGTTGTCGGGGATGACCAGCCTGTCTTCCCTCGCGTTGAACGAGACGCAGGTGTCTGATTTGTCGGGCTTGTCGGGTTTGACGGGTTTGACGGATTTGCAGCTCGTTAACACTGGCGTGTCTGACTTGTCAGCGTTGTCCGGTTTGACCGGTCTGACGACCTTGTATCTCGATAACACGGACGTCTCCGATTTGTCAGTGTTGTCGGGGTTGACAGCTTTGCAGACGTTGTCGTTGAGCGGGACTCCGGTGTCTGATGTGTCGCCGTTGTCGGGGTTGACAGATTTGACGGACTTGACGTTGTGGGGAACCCAGGTGTCCGATGTGACACCGTTGGCGGGGCTGACTCAGCTTCAATCGTTGCAGTTGGGCGGCTCACAGATCGCCGATCTCTCGCCGCTTGAGAAGGTCGCTGCGACCGCCACGAACTTTTCTGCCAGTGGCCAGAATCCGGTGTTGCCGGATGCGACGGTGGGGACGTCGCCGCTGCCGATCAAGGGGTTCTCGGGGGAGCCCGTCACGGTGACGGCTTTCGGTTCCGCGACGGTCGACAACGCGGCGGGGACGATCACCTACACCGGCCCGGGAACCGTCACGTTGTCGTGGCAGACGGGTTCCGACTGGTATGCCAGCGACTTCTCCGGTGAAGCAACAGTGACGGTGATAGGCCCGCCTCCGCCGTCGCTTGTGTGCACGGGCGACATGGTCGTAACGCCCGATCCGGTGTCCGTTGAAACGGGTGGCAGTACTCGTCTGGGTGTCAGCGTGGACGACACGCCGTGGCCCAGCGCCGATGTGACGTGGTTGTCGTCGGACACCTCGGTGGCGACCGTCGGTGCTGATGGCGTCGTCACGGGGGTGTCGCCGGGAACGGCGACCTTGACGATCACCGCCAATTTCGCCGATGGCGGCTGTGCCAACACCGGCCTGACCGGCACCCGCCAAGTGACGGTCACTGCCCCGGTGGTGCCGCCAGCGACGCCGTCGCTTCCCAATTCTTCTGCGAAGAATTCGCATCCGACAGCCACGACAACGGGCGGTTCCGCGCGGGTGGCCGATGGCAAGGACGCCTACACGATCACCATCACCGTCCGGGACACAGACGGTCAGCTCATGACCGGAGCGGCGAGCCTTCTCGGTGTTGACGCGCCGAAGGGCCTTGGCGTCTCCGGTGTCACCGAGAACGCAAGTGTTCCAGGCTCATACGACTTCACGGTGACGTCCGGCAGCGCAGGGCCGGGGGGCTTCCAGGTGGCCGCGACGCTGAGCGGATCTCAAATTGGCAATCCGATCCCGGTCAACTTCATCGCCGGTACGGCTGGCCCGAAATCGGTCAAGGCTGGAGGCACGACGACGTTGAGTGGGTCTGGGTTCGCGCCGGGGGAGAAGGTGTGCGCGTTGATCCATTCCGACCCGCTGGACTGCGGCTGCGTGAAGGCCGACGCAGATGGGACGGCGACGTTCAGCGTGGCGATCCCGGCCGACTTCGCGGTCGGCAGCCACACGGCGGTGTTTGCCGGTGAGACGTCTGGCTCGGTGAGCGCGCCGTTGGGGGTGGTCGCTGCTGACAACAGCGGTGCTGGCTCGGGTGGTTCTGGCGCTGGGACGGGTGGTTCTGGCGCTGGCGCGGGCGGTGCTGGCTCGGGTGGTTCTGGCACCCACGTGGCCGGCGGTTCTGGTGGTACGACGGACATCGCCGGTGGCTCGACCGCGTCGGGCCCCACTCCAGACACGGGCGGGTCGGTGGTCGGCTCGCCGTGGGCGGCACCGGGGTTGGTCGCCGTGCTGGCCCTGGCGGCGTCGTCGATGTTGGCCTTGGTCGTGCGTCGGCGTTCCGCGCGTCGCTGATCATGAGGCGCGACGGGTAGGCTGAGCGCGGATGAGTCGGCCGGGCGATCGCGGCGCAAGCTGAGGAAAGTCCGGACTCCGAAGAGCAGGGTGGTGGGTAACGCCCACCCGGGGCGACCCGCGGGACAGTGCCACAGAAAACAAACCGCCCCGCCGGCTTCCTTCGCGGGAAGCGGCGTGGTAAGGGTGAAACGGCGGTGTAAGAGACCACCGCGTCCCAGGTGACTGGGACGGCAGGGTAAACCCCACTCGGAGCAAGACCAAAAAGGGCCTTCGGGCCTGCGGACGCCGCCTGAGCGCTGCTCGCGCGAGGCGTCCGGGTAGGTCGCACGCCTGGGTCGCAAGGCCTAGGGGAGGCGGACGGCAACGTCCGTCGCAGAGAGATGATCGCCGCCGCAAGGCACAGAATCCGGCTTACAGGCCGGCTCATCCACGATCTTCATGGCGATGGGGGGCGACCCCCATACCCCCGCGCGCTGCGGCACCCGTCCTGAACCGATCGTGACGGATTCCGCAGCGCATGCCGATGGCCAGGTGTAGGCACGAGCCGCGCGTCAGGCGTTGTGGGATGCCCTTTTCCCATGTACGCGTGTGTCCGTGTGCGTCGATCCGCGTAGCGACCAGGAGCGATCCTGCCGCAGATGACCCACTCGTCTTCCCCTCTATTTGTGTGTTGCGTAATAGGTGCCGCGTGTGGCATAACTGAGGCATGGACGCGTTGGACATCAGGATCACCAGGTCGGCGAGACGGCACAAGTTCTCGTCGGGACGCGTCCGCTCCGCATTGCCCGGCGCGGTATTCGACCACATGGACGGCGACATGGCCATATACCACGGCGCCGACAGCCGCGGCCTGGCGATCGAAAACGGGCTCGTGGCCGATGACCGACGCCCCGGAAAACTGGCCTGCGTCCACGCGATGCCCCTGGATTGGAAGAGGAACCTATGAGCAACCATCGAGATCCGCGATTCCCCGCGACGATTCCCGCCGACGTGACCGTTCGAGACATCGACTTGGACGCCGAGGAGTTCTACGTCGGAGGCGAACGGCTGACCGAGGCCCGTGCCGAGGAGCTTGCGACCCGTGCCGAACGTCGCGGACGCCCCTCCCTGACGTCTCCGGGCAGCCATTCCCCGGCGCTGAACCTTCGCGTCCCCGAATCCCTCAAGGAGCGCCTGGAGGCTTTCGCCGCCGCGCACTACCGCACCCAGTCCGACGTCGTACGCGACGCCCTGGTCGAGTACCTCGCCGCCCGCTAAACGCTCACCGCGCCACCTTGGTTTCGGCCAGGTTGGCGACGACGGCGCCGCGCAGGATAACCATCGCGGGGTGGGCCGTCACGCGGACGTCCTTGCGGGGGTCGGCGTCATAGACCACCATGTCGGCCCAGGCGCCTTCATCCAGGCGCGACGGGGCCCCCAGCCACTCGCGGGCGCGCCAACTGGCCGCGCCCAGGGCGAATTCCGTCCCGCCCAACGCCGCCAGTTGGGCGATCTCCTGGGCGATCAGGCCGTGGCGCAGGACGCCCCCCGCGTCGGTGCCGGCATAGACCGGGACCCCGGCCTCGCGCGCCTTGCCCAGGGTCTCCAGGCGGCGGGCGTACAGGGAGCGCATGTGCGCGGCGTACGTCGGGAATTTCTCCTCGCCGGACGCCGCGATGTCCGGGAAATTGTCGAGGTTGATCATGGTCGGCACCAGGGCGACCTGGTGGGCGGCCATCAACGCGATGGTGTCGTCGTCCAGGCCCGTGCCGTGTTCGATGCCGTCGATGCCCGCGCGCACCAGGTCGCGCACGGATTCCTCGGCGAAACAATGCGCGGTGACGCGCGCCCCGGCGGCGTGGGCGCGCCCGATCGCCTCGGCGGCCACGTCGGCGGGCCACAGGGGCTCCAGGTCGCCGGTGTCCCGGTCGATCCAGTCGCCGACGATCTTCACCCAGCCGTTGCCGCGCGCGGCCTGGGTGGCCACCTCGTCGGGCAGGGCGGCGGGGTCGACTTCTTCGGCGTAGCCCCGCAAATAGCGTTTGGGGCGGGCGATGTGGCGTCCGGCGCGCACGATGCGCGGCAGGTCCAGGCGTTCGTCCACCCAGTGCGTGTCCACCGGGGCGCCCGCGTCGCGAACCAGCAGGACGCCCGCGTCACGGTCGGCCTGCGCCTGCGCCAGCGCGGTCGCCTGGTCGACGGGGCCCTGGGCGCCCAGCCCGATGTGGCAGTGCGCGTCGACCAATCCCGGCAGGATCCACACGTCGCTGGCAACGGTCTGCGCGCCGGCCACCGGCTCGGTGTGGACGATGCCGTCAGCCAGCCACAGGTCGCGCTGTTCGCCTTCGGGGAGGACGACGCCTCGCACATGCACCGTTGTCATCGGTCGCCTTTCGTGTCGTTGCCCGGCATCGTTCAGCGCGGGCCCTTGTTGGGCGTGCCCAACATCTGCTGCACTTCGGGCGGCAGCCGGAAATTGCCCATCGCTTTGGTCAGGTCGGCCTGGGTGGGGGTGTCCGGCAGTCCGAACGGCGACGCGGCGGGCGTCGGGGGGGCCTGGCCGGCCTCGACGGCGGGCCGTGGCGCGCCACCGGCGCGTTTGGCCGGGTTCCCGGAGACGCGGTTGCCGCCCTTTTTCTTCTTCGACTGGCTTTGCGCGGCCCGGCGGACCATCCCTTGGACGCCCGGCATCGCCTGGCCCATCGCCTGCATCATCTTGCGCGCAGCGAAGAAGCGGTTGACCAGGGAGTTGACCGCCTGGACGGTGCTGCCCGACCCGGCGGCGATGCGCGCCCGCCTGGAGCCGTTGAGGATCTTCGGGTCGGCGCGCTCTGCCGGCGTCATCGAATAGATGATGGCCTCGATGCGGTCGATTTCGCGCTCGTCGATGTCGCCGATCTGGTCCTTCATCTGGCCCATGCCGGGCATCATGCCCAGTATTTTCGACATCGGGCCCATGCGCCGCACGGCCTGCATCTGGCCGAGGAAATCGTCCAGCCCGAACTGGTTTTTGCCGCCCAACAGTTTCTTCGCGGCCTCGGCGGACTGTTCGGCGTCGAACGTCTTGCGCGCTTGCTCGATCAGGGTCAGCAGGTCGCCCATGTCGAGGATGCGGCCCGCCATCCGGTCGGGGTGGAACACGTCGAAATCGCCCAGGCCCTCGCCGTTGGACGCGAACATGATCGGCTTGCCGGTGACGCGGGCGATGGACAGGGCTGCGCCGCCGCGCGCGTCGCCGTCGAGTTTGGAGAGCACGACGCCGTCGAAGCCCACGCCCTCCTCGAACGCCTTCGCGGTGTTGACGGCGTCCTGGCCGATCATCGCGTCGACGACGAACAGGATCTCGGTGGGTTGGACGGCGTCGCGGATGTCGGCGGCCTGTTTCATCAACTCGGCGTCGACGCCCAGGCGCCCGGCAGTGTCCACGACGACCACGTCGTACAGCTTTTGCTCGGCGAACGCGATCGAGTCGCGCGAGACCTTGACCGGGTCTCCGACGCCGTTGCCCGGCTCGGGGGCGAAGACGTGGACCCCGGCGCGCTCGCCCACCACCTGGAGCTGGGTGACCGCGTTGGGACGCTGCAAGTCGGCGGCGACCAGCAGCGGCGAGTGGCCCTGGCCCTTCAGCCAGGCGCCGAGTTTGCCGGCCAACGTCGTCTTGCCGGAACCCTGGAGGCCCGCGAGCAGGATGATCGTCGGCGGCTTCTTGGCGAACCGCAGCGGGCGGGCCTGCCCGCCGAGGATATTGGTCAGCTCGTCGTTGACGATGGTGAGGATCTGCTGGCCGGGGTTCAGCGCGGCGTGGATCTCGGCGCCGTGCGCCCGGTCGCGGACGGCGGCGGTGAAGCCCTTGACGACGCCCAGGTTGACGTCGGCCTCCAGCAGCGCGACGCGGATCTCCCGCAGCGTGGCGTCGATGTCGGCGTCGGTCAGCCGCGTTTTGCCGCGCAGCCCCCGGAACGTCTGGGTCAGCCGGTCTTGCAAGGTGTCGAACACGGGTGGTCCTCTCGGAAGGAAAGTACCGGGCCAGCTTACCGGGGTGCCTCGCTGGGGATGCCGACCGCCCAGGACGCCTGCTGCATCCGGCGGTCATAGGTGAGGATGCGGTCGGCACGCAAGCGGATGGCACACGCCACGTGCAGCGCGTCGAGTGACCGCAGATCGCCGCCCGGCAGCAGCCCGGCAGCCGTGAACCACGACGGTTCGATCTCATAGATGTTGACCCGGGTCAGCACGTCCGTCACCTGCACCTGGATCAAACCAGGTACGCGTTCGACGGCCCGGCGCAATTCCGTCTCCAGCAGCACGCTGGAGACCAGGGTTGGTGCTTGGTCGCGGAGCACGCGGATGAGGGCTTGGGTTTCATCCTCGGTGGTCAGGAGTTTGAGCGCTGCCGACGTGTCGATGTACCAGACGCTCATCGGTCGCCCCGCAAGTCGTCCAGCAGTGCGGCGGTCGAGCCATCGACTGGCACTCGCGTGATGGACGAAAAGTCGGGGGGCATCGTCGCGGGGTACAGGCAACGGGCGCGGGGTTCGTCGTCGACGGGAATGAGGCGTGCCACGGGCACGCCTCTCCGTGTCACGGTGAAATTTTCCCCGCCCTCGACGGCCCGCATAACCTCGGCGTTGTCATTGCGCAGTTCCCGTTGGCTGATCACCCGCATGGACGAAGCGTAGCACCTCGTAGCACTTCATCTGACGCCGGACCTCCGGGACTGATCAGTCGGTGGCCAGCAGGGCGTCCACGAACGCCTCGGCGTCGAAGGGGGCCAAGTCGTCGGGGCCCTCGCCCAGGCCGACCAGCTTCACCGGCACGCCGAGCTCGCGCTGGACGGCCACGACGATGCCGCCCTTCGCGGAGCCGTCGAGTTTCGTCAGGACGATGCCGGTCACGTCCACCACCTCGGCGAAGACGCGCGCCTGCGTCAGGCCGTTTTGGCCGGTGGTGGCGTCGATGACCAGCAGGACCTCGGTGACGGGGGCCTTCTTCTCGATCACGCGCTTGACCTTGCCCAGCTCGTCCATGAGGCCGGTTTTGGTGTGCAGCCGCCCTGCCGTGTCCACGACGACCACGTCCGCGTGCGCGTCGATGCCGTGGGCCACCGCGTCGAACGCGACCGACGCCGGATCGCCCCCCTCGGGGCCGCGCACGACGGGCACCCCCACCCGTTTGCCCCAGGTTTCGAGCTGGTCTGCGGCGGCGGCCCGGAACGTGTCGGCAGCGCCCAGCACCACCGAATCCCCTTCGGACACCAGCACGCGCGCGAGTTTCCCGATGGTGGTGGTTTTGCCCGTCCCGTTGACGCCGACGACCAGCACGACGCCGGGCAGGCCGTCGGCGTTGGCCGTATTCAGCTCACGGTCCATCGACGGGTCCACCAGCCGCACCAGCTCGTCGCGCAAGACGGCGCGCGCCGCCGCTGGGTCGGACGTGCCCTCCACGCCCAGCGTGCCGCGCAACGCGTCCAGCAACTCCTGTGTGGGGCCGACGCCCAGGTCGGACGTGATGAGCGCGGCCTCCAAGTCGTCCCAGGCGTCCGCGTCGAGTTTGTCCGTGCTCAGCAGGGCCAGCAGGCCGCGCGCGAACGGGTTTTCGCTCGCGGACAGGCGACGCCGCAGCCGCGTCATCCGGGAAGCGACGGGCTCGGGCACGTCGGCGCTGACCGGCAACGCGCCCACGTCGGGCATCTGGGGCGTTAGCCGCTCGTCGGCGGGGGTTCCGGGGGGCAGGCTCGCCTCGGCGGCTGCCTCCGCCTCGATGGACGCCTCAAGCTCGTCCGGTTGCGCGGACCCGGCCTCCAGCTTGGCTTTGCGGTTGGAATGGAGGACGACGAGGGTCGCCACGAGCAGCGCCGCGACGACACCGCCCCCGACGATGGAAATGACGAGCCAGAAGGTAATCACGACTTACATGGTACGGGGCGCCACCGACAATATCTCGTCGGCGGCTACCGATGGTCGGACGCGGAACTCGCGCTGTGCGGCAACGGGATCGACGCGGCCAGGTTCACTAGGCCGGTCGGCGGCTCCGCGTCGCCGGACAGGTGTTTGGCGGTGTTCGCCAAGACGACAGCCAGCCCGGACGTCCGGTCACCCTGTTTGCCGCTCACGCCGATCGACACGACGGCGATGACGATCAGCGCGATCGCCACGATCACGCACATCACAATGATCGCCCAGGCCACGTCAACCTCCGCTCGTGTGTTGCTCCGACACCGTCCAGTATTCCAGATTCACCCAACGCCGGCGGCGCTATTCGTCCGCCACTCTATTCGTCGGCCAACCGCTGGCTGATCACCGCCGAGACGCCGTCGGAGCGCATCGTGATGCCGTACAGCGAGTCGGCGACCTCCATCGTCCGCTTCTGGTGGGTGATGACGAGCAACTGGCTGGTCGTGCGCAGTTCCTCGTAGATTTCCAGGAGGCGTCCCAGGTTCACGTCGTCCAACGCGGCCTCCACCTCGTCCAAAATATAGAACGGGCTCGGACGCGCCTTGAACAACGCCACCAGGAACGCGACCGCCACCAGCGACCGCTCGCCGCCCGACAGCAGCGAGAGCCGCTTGACCTTCTTGCCCGCCGGACGCGCCTCCACGTCGACGCCGGTGGTCAACCACTGGCCGGGTTCGGTCAGCACGAGCCGCCCGTCGCCGCCGGGGAACAGCCGCTCGAAGGCCAGCTTGAACTCGCGGGACACGTCCTCGTAGGCGCGCGCGAAGACCTCCTGCATGTGGGTGTCGACCTCGCTGATGATGCCCATCAGGTCGGTGCGGGTTTTACGCAGGTCGTCCAGCTGCTCGGACAGGAACGTGTGGCGTTCCTGCATAGCGTCGAATTCCTCCAGCGCCAACGGGTTCACCTTGCCCAACACGGCCAGGTCGCGTTCGGCGGCCCGCAAGCGCTTCTCCTGTTCGGCGCGGACGAACGGTTTCGACGCGGGCTCCTCGTCCTCGCCCACCACCGGGATGGGCACGTCGGGCCCGAATTCGGCGACCAGCGCCTCCGGCTCGTACCCCAGCTCCGTCATCGCCTTCTCGGCCAACGCGTCGATGCGCATCTGCTGCTGGGTGCGGGCCAATTCGTCGCGGTGGACGGTGTCCACGAGGCTTTCGAATTGTTTGGCCAGTTCGCGTCCGCGTTGGCGGGCATCCGACAGGTCGCGTTCGGCGGCGCTGCGACGGCCCTGCGCGTCGCTGCGGGCTTGGTCGGCCAACGCCAACGACTCCCCGACGCGCCCGATCAGCCAGGTGGCCGCCGTCGACACCACCTGCGCGGCCTCGGCCTCGCGCTTCAACTGGACGCGGCGGGCCTGCGCCTTGGCCAGGGCGTCGCGTTCGGCCTGTGCGGTGCGGGCCAGGCTGTCCGCGCGTCCGGCCAGGGCGCGCGCGCGTTCCTCCAGCGTCCGCAACGCCAACCGGGCCTCCAGTTCCGCCGAGCGCGCGGCGGATTCCACGTCGGCCAGCCGGTCGCGTTCGGACGGGTCCGCCGTGGTCGCCCCCGACTGCTCGCTGGCCAGTTCCAGACGGTCCTGGAGCCCGGCGAGCGCCTCCCTGGTCGTCGCCCGGGTCTGTTCGAGCGACGCGATGGACGCGTCCAGTTTGTCGGCTTCGGCCATCGCCGCGCGCGTCGCCTGGCGCAGGTCGCTGGCCTGTTGGGCCAGGGCCGCGTGTTCGGCGTCGGATTCGTTGAGGCGCGCCAACGCGTCCTCGGCACGCTCGCGGGCCACGGCCAGCCGTTCCCCGCACTCCGCGATGGCTACGCGCACCCGTTCGCCTTCGGCGTCGGCTTCGACCAGGCGCGCCTGCGCGTCGTCGATAGCCGCCCGGACCTCGATCAGAGACGGTTTCGCCGACGACCCTCCCACGGCTAGCCACGCGCTGACCACGTCGCCCGTGCGGGCCGCTGCCGTCACGTCGGGCACCTGAGCGACCAACGCCCGCGCCTGGGCCACGTCGTCGACGACGGCCACCTTGAACAGCAACCGCTCCAGCGCGGGCCGCAGTTCGTCGGCGCACCCCACCAGTGTCGCGGCATACGACACCCCCGCAGGCAACGCCGGCCACGCCGACGGATCGGCCAGCGACGCCGACCCGCCCAGCAGCATCCCCGCGCGTCCCAGGTCTTCGTCCTTGAGGTGGCCCAACGCCGCCACCGCGTCGTCCAAGCCCGCGATCGCCACCGCGTCCACGGCCACGCCCAACGCCGCCGCGACGGCGGCCTCGTCGCCCTTGGGCACGCTCACCAGGTCGGCCACCGAGCCCAGCACGCCGCCCAACGCGTCGCCGGCGGCCAGCAGCGCCGCGCTGGCGTCCTTGCGGTCGAGCCCCAGTTGCAACGCCTCGATGCGGGCGGCAGCCGCCCCCTGATCGGCGGCGGCCTGGTGGTCGGCGTGGCGCAATTCGTCGAGGTCGCCCGCCAGGTGGTCCACGTCGGCCCGCGCGGCCTCGTAGGCGGCGTCCAGGCCCGCCTCCGACTCGCCCCAGGCATCCAGCCGCGCCTGGAGTGGGGCGAAGGATTCCTGGGCCTGTTGCGCGCGCTCCCGCGCCTGTTCCCGCTCGCCGGTCAGCCGCGCCAACTCGCCGTCCGCGAACTCGCTGCGGCTGCGTAACGTGTTCACTTCGCCGGTCAGGCGTGCCAGGCCCTCGCGCCGGTCGGCGATGGCCCGCAACTGCGCGGTGTAATGCTGTTCGGCGTCGGTGTGCGCGCGCTCGGCCTCGCGCAGGGCCTCGCTGGCGTCGGTCAACGCCTGTGCTTTGCTCGCGGCCTCGGCGCGCAGCCCGTCCTCGGCTTCGCGCACCGACGCCGCCTCGCGTTCGATGGCGTCCGGGTCGCGTCCGGGGCGTTCGTCGTCGACGGCCTGGGTGGCGTTGCGCTGGCGTTCGGCGGCGATCGACGCGGTGGCCGCGATCCGCTCCTTCAACCCGGCCAACGCGTACCACGTCTCCTGCGCCCGTGTCAGCTCCGGCATGGCCGACGCGGCGGCCTGCTCTGCGGCCTGCTCTGCCGCCCGCGCGGCGTCGAGTGCTTCCTCGACCTGCTGGCGCTGGAGCCTCAGCCTGGTTTCGGCGGCCTGGTCGCTGGCCAACGACGACGCGGCGGCAGCATAATCGTCGGCCATCAGGCGCGCCCGCGCGTCGAACACGTCGGCCTGGATGACGGCGGCCCGGCGCGCGACCTCGGCCTGGCGTCCCAACGGCTTCAACTGCCGCCGGATCTCGCCCAGCAGGTCGGATAGCCGGTTCAGGTTGGCGGCGGTGGCCTCCAGTTTGCGTTCGGCTTTTTCCTTGCGACGACGGTGTTTGAGGACGCCCGCAGCCTCCTCGATCAGCCCGCGCCTGGTTTCCGGCGTCGCGTTGAGGATCGAATCCAACTGCCCCTGCCCGACGATGACGTGCATTTCCCGGCCCATGCCCGAATCGGATAGCAATTCCTGGACATCCAGCAGGCGGCAATTCGTCCCGTTGATGGCGTAATCGGAGCCGCCGGAGCGGAACATCGTCCGCGAAATCGTCACTTCCGTGTAATCGATCGGCAGCGCGCCGTCGGAATTGTCGATCGTCAACAGCACTTCGGCGCGTCCCAACGGCGGACGCCCGGATGTCCCGGCGAAAATGACGTCTTCCATTTTCCCGCCGCGCAAGGATTTGACGCCCTGTTCGCCCATCACCCACGACAGCGCGTCCACGATATTCGACTTGCCCGACCCGTTCGGCCCGACGACGCAGGTGATCCCCGGCTCGAACGCCAACGTCGTGGACGACGCGAACGACTTGAACCCGCGCAGGGTGAGAGCTTTGAGATACATGGCCTACCTCGCAGCCCCGGACGTGTGGGTGGCCACCGGAGCGGGCGCGTCCACTCCAGCGGGCGCGCCGGGGACAGCCACGGCGTGGCGCCGCCGCGCGAACTGGAACGTCCACAGTTTGTTGAGCACGAAATTGATCGGCATCACGCAGACGATCACGATTAGGTTCGCCCAATACAGTTTCGTCCGAAATCCGGTGGAATTATCGAATACCGAACTGGGCAACGCGATCGGCGATCCGGTGTTCATCAGCCCGGTCATGAGCAGCAATCCGATGGCCTGGGCCGCCAGCCCGACGATCAAGAACGGCCAATACTCGTGCCACATCGGGGCGCGTTGACCGGTGCGGAACGTCCAATACCGGTTGAGCATGAAATTGAAGAAATTCGCCGCCAGAAAACCGACCACCACGTAAGCGTGGTAATTGCGGACGTTGAAATCGGTCAACGGGATCGGGAGAATGACGTGGTTCTCGGTTTGGCCCACCACGTCGCGGAAAATGACGTTGACGCAGATGAGTACCACCTGGTTGACGACGACGCCCGCGACGCCGACCAGCCCGAACCTGACGAACTGGATCAGGCCGGGCCGATAGCGCAGAAAAACGTCATGGGCGGTCACAGTTGACCTAGCCTATCCGGTTATCCGCAGGGGAACGCATGGCCATCTGTGCGCGAACAGTTCAGGCGACGGCCCGGTCGCGCAGCGCGGTGAACGCGGCCTCGGCGGCGCCCTGTTCGGCCTGTTTCTTGCTTGTCCCGTCGCCGGGGGCCGAACGCCAGCCGTCGTCCAGCACCACGACGGCGCTGAACCGTTTGTCGTGGTCGGGGCCGGATTCGGATACGTCGTAGGCGGGCAGCCCCAGGCCCTGCTGGGAGCACAGTTCTTGCAGGCTGGTCTTCCAGTCCAGCCCCGCGCCGACCTTCTCGGCCTCCTCGACCAGCGGGTCGAATAGATGGTGGACGAGCGCGTCGGCCCCCGCGCGACCGGCGGACAGGCGGACGGCGCCGATGAACGCCTCCATCGAGTCCGCGAGGATGGACGCCTTGTCGTGGCCCCCGGTGGTCGTTTCGCCCTTGCCCAGGCGCAGTTCGTCGCCCAGGTGGAGTTCGCGGGCGACCTCGGCCAACGCGTGGGCGCTGACGACAGCAGAACGCAGTTTGGCCAGCCGTCCTTCGGGAAGGTCGGGGAAGCGCTCGTACAGATATTCGGTGACGATGACGCCGAGCACGGAATCACCCAGGAATTCCAGGCGTTCGTTGTTGGGAAGGCCGCCGTTCTCGTAGGCGTACGAGCGGTGGGTGAAGGCAAGCTCCAGCAGTTGGGGGTCGGCAACGATCCCCAACTCGCCTAATAAGTCGATGGCGCGGCTCACCGCGCGTTGTCCTACGGCTCGATCACCTGACGCCGGTTGGCGCGAGGCCCGTATTGGCCGCATTCGGGGCACACGGTGTGGGGGAGGTGCTTGGCGCCGCAGGCGGCGTTGGCGCACGTCACGAGCGTCGGCGCCGACGTCTTCCACTGGGAACGGCGCGACCGGGTGTTGCTGCGGGACATCCTCCGCTTGGGAACAGCCACTTCTACTCCTTGATCTGTGTCCTGGACTGGCCAGGGTCGTTCGTATCGGGCGCCTCGGTCCTGCTCAACGACGCCAGCCCCGCCCACCGGGGGTCGGCGGGCGGTTCGTGCGCGTGCCCGGGGTCGCGGTTCAGGTTGGCCCCGCATTCGGGACACAACCCGGCGCAATCCGGGCGGCACAGCGGCGTGAACGGAAGGTCCAGCACCACCGCGTCCCGCAGGACGGGTTCGAGGTCGAGGCAATCCGACTCAATCCGGCTGGCCTCGGCGTCGTCGGCCTCTTTGTCCGGGTAGCAGAACAGTTCCTGGATGTCGATCTCGTCGGTGTACGAGACGTCGTCCAGGCACCGTGCGCAGCTTCCCTGGAGCCGGACCGTGGCGATTCCGGTGGCCAAAACCCCTTCCACCACCGATTCCAACCGTAGGTCGAGATCGATGGGCGAGCCGGGTGGCACCCCGATGACGGAGATTCCGATGCCGTCCGGTGCTTGTGCGACCCGCGTCACCTGTTTGCTTTCACCCGCCCGGCGCCCCAACTCGTGAATGTCGATCACGAGATCGGAACGAAGGTCGGGCATACGCCCAGGCACGACGACTCCTTCCACAGCGGCATGACAACGTCATCACCGTGGGGCTACTTTACCGTGTCGGGTGCCCCGCTCCAAAAGTATGGGTGACGACCCCCATACCCCCGCGCGCTGCGTCGCCCGTTTGACACCGATGGTGACAGACGCCGCAGCGCCTTGTGTCGCTGCTATCGGGAGGACGGCCCCCACGTCTCTACACGGCGAGCCGGGGTAACGCCTGGGTGTCGGAGGCGTCCAGGTTGGAGCGCCGCGCCAGGTGGGCGCGCATCGTGGAAACCTGGCTCATCGTGCGCTGGAGGCCCGCCTCGAACGCGGCGATCCGTTGATCGACGAACGCGTCCACCTCGCGGCGCAACTCGTCGGCCTCCCGTCCCGCTGCCGCTTCCAGGTCGGCTGCCCGCTGCCGCGAGCGCGCCACGACCTCGGTCTGGCTGGCCAGATAGTCGGCCTTCTCCA
>Ga0123357_10003124_pt1 | contig 18801 bp, 17 predicted proteins | sample TergutEmb28metaG_FD_89873 | JGI IMG/M metagenome (GOLD analysis project Ga0123357, IMG submission 89873) | Embiratermes neotenicus P4 segment gut microbial communities from Petit-Saut dam, French Guiana - Emb289 P4 | ecosystem: Host-associated > Arthropoda: Insects > Digestive system > Gut ...
CCTTCGTGTAGATACGACGTTCCATACTTTTTTTCCCCATCTTATTTCTCCTTCTGTTTTATTCCTCGCTTATCTTTGTGTCTACCTGATGGGGTTAGGTCCATACAATCATTGTTTAATTTATGCCACTTAATGTCGTTTATCGGCAAGTCGCTTGTCATCCAGGCGCTGACCTCTATTGGACAGAGAAATTTGAAGTGAGAGAGAAGAAAGTAGAAATTTAACGAAACCAGAAAAAAGAAATATTTTCTGCCTTTTCGATTTCTTCAAAATCAGAATGATCGGCTGTTACAAATGTGCCGCTCATTTTGATTGCAGTTGCAAGTCCTATGGAATCACCTAACGGAATGGTATATTGTGCCTTAAGACGGGAAGTTTCGGAAAAAATTACATCGTCAGTAGTATTTATAAACTGAATGGGCAATGTGTAAATTTTTTCAAGAATAAGGGCAGCTTTATCCTTTCCCAATGTACGGAGAAAGCCGTAATGCACTTCAATCAAATTTATTATGTTCATGAAAATAACGCATTGTCCTTGATCAGCTTTGTCAAGAAGAGCTTTGATTTTATCTGTTCCATTTTCGTGTTTAAAAATAGCGATGAGTGCACAGGCATCAAGAATGTAATTCAATTAGCGTCCCCGGCAAATAATTTACGTATTTTCATTTCTTCAAATTTATTATCCTGCCGGCGCATATCAAGAAAGTTGTCAACAGTAAGAGAAGAATCCCTACAGAGTTCCTGGATTTGTAACAATGTGGCATCAAGGTTATTGACTGCTTTATTTAATGGAAACCACATAATTTCAAAACAAGCTGTTGTCCCAGCCGGTATTTGTAGCGGAGCTTCAAGGGTAATCTGGCGGTTAGCCGGTATTTTTACTGTTTGTGAAGATGTAATGGTCATGTAATAAAAATAACGTAAAAAGGAAAAATTTTCAAGGCGTAGAAAATTTCAACTGAATCGCAAAGCTGTTGACCCGTCAGGCGCGATAGCGCCGTTTAATAACATACCTTAAAAGAGCCAACAGCGAAGCTGTTGACCCTTTACAGGAAAAATTTTATCTTAAGTAAGCAATCGGGCGGTAGGCCAGTGGTTAAGCCACGAGTTTTGGGAACTCGATGTCGGGGGTTCAAATCCCCCCCGCCCGAAAGTAAGTAATAGATTGCAAATAAAATTTTTATAATCAATCTAAGGTTACCATGAGGAGAATAAGGTAGGGGATTTGAACCGGAGCATTCCTGGTAAAAATCCAAGGCGTGAGCCTTGTTAAAAAAAAGCCGGTACAGGGACGTACCGGGGAATGCGGAGGCGGGGTGGAGGGAGCAAACAGGAAGTTTGCGACTGTAACCCCAAATCCCCCCCGCCCGAATAATGCTATATATTGCGAATAGAAGTTTTTGTTTGCAATAAAGATTACCATAAGGAGAACAACTGGGGGATTTGAACCCCTTTTCTAAGTATGATTGTAGTTTTATCAAAAGGCGTCAGTGAACGCGAAAAAGAACTGATCGGTATTTATCTCAAAGACAGAGGTTTTGGTGTCAGGGAACAAACCCTGGGCGAAGCCGGCATCATCGGCGCGTCCGGTAAGGGCGTTGCGGATATACGCGAGCTTTCCCTGCTTCCGGGAGTGGAGAGGGTTGCGGCTACAACTAAACCTTATGAGCTGGCTTCCAGGGAAACCAAGAACGAAGATACCATTGTTACTGTCGGCGGCGGTTCTGTACCGGCTGTTAAAATCGGCGGGTCAAGGATCACTGTGATTGCGGGTCCCTGCGCTGTTGAAAGCAGGGAACAAATACTGGAGACTGCCGCCATGATTCGGGAATCCGGGGCAGTGATTCTGCGGGGCGGCGCGTATAAGCCCAGGACCAGCCCTTATTCGTTCCAGGGTCTGGGTATAAAAGGACTGGAATATATGAAGGCAGCCGGCGAGGCTTGCGGTATGCCTATTGTTACCGAAGTGGTTTCGCCGGAACTGGCAAATCAAATGAATGACCTTGTCGATATGTTTCAGATTGGCGCGCGTAATATGCAGAATTATGAATTGTTAAAGAAAGTCGGTTTAATGGGGAAACCTGTTTTGCTTAAACGCGGGCCTTCGGCAACCATTGAGGAATGGCTGCTTTCCGCAGAATACCTGATGGCGTCCGGGACAAAAGACGTGGTGCTCTGCGAACGGGGTATCCGCACTTTCGAGACTTATACACGCAACACACTGGATATTTCGGCAATACCGGTAGTTAAGGGGCTGTCGCATTTACCCGTGATTGTTGACCCCAGCCACGCTGTGGGGATAAGGGCGATGGTCAGTCCGGCGGGGCTCGCGGCAATCGCGGCAGGCGCCGACGGTCTTACGGTGGAAGTGCACCCAAGGCCTGACGAAGCCCTTTCTGACGGTCCGCAATCGCTGTTCCCCGGGCAGTTTGAAAAATTGATGCGTGACATCGAAGCGCTGGCCCCGGTCATGGGTAAGGAACTTTTACGCACACCCAAACCGCGCCTGACAATTCAGGGCGGCATAACGCTTCCCGCCGTTTCGGCTGCTGCCGATTCGCAGGCAGCCGAACAACAAGGGGCCGAACAAAAGGCAGCCGGTTCTGCAGGTGTTTGTGAAACCGCCGCATACTGCGGAGAAGCCGGCGCTTATGCCGAACAGGCGCTGACCCGCGTTTTTGGCGAAGGTTCGCCAAGGCTGGCCGTGGATTCGTTCCCCGGAATTTTTAACGCGGTGCTGGAAGGGAAGGCCGGCGCCGGAGTGGTTCCGGTAGAAAACAGCCAGACCGGTTCAGTTCATGAAAATTACGATCTCTTCCTGCGGTATCCTGATATCGCAATTGTCGGTGAACTTAAACTCCGCATAGTTCATTGTTTAATAGCCGATGAAAGGGCTGACATTGACTCAATACGCATTGTACGCAGCCATCCCCAGGGGTTCGCTCAATGTAAGGAATTTTTGGACAAGCACCCTGACTGGGTACTGGAACCTTCGACCACGACCGCAACCGCAGTGGCATCCATTGCCAGGGACGGCGCTTTAAAAGTAGCGGCTATCGCAGGCGAAGCGGCGGCAAAAGTTTACGGGCTCAAGGTCCTTCGCGAGGGAATTGAAACCAATCCGCTAAATTATACACGGTTTGTTATAATCGCCCGCAAGCAGGGAGACAAAGCCGCTGCGCCTCCCAGCCTGGGTACCGTAAAAGTGAACAAGGCGAGCCTTGTGTTCTCTGTCCGCGACGAACCGGGAAGCCTTTTTGCCTGCCTGCGGATACTAAGCGAAAAAGGTCTTAACCTGTCCAAACTCGAGTCGCGTCCCATACAGGGCAAGCCCTGGGAATATCTATTTTATGTTGACGTCAGCATTCCGGAGAACGCAGAAGATTTCCATTCTGTCATGGATGAATTAAAAACCAAAACCAGGGATTTTTATTTTTTGGGTGAATACCGGGCTTCGCTGTAGGTTAATAATTTAACATTTTACCGCAATCCTGACTAAACCATAAACGAGGCGCCTTTTTATTGAATTCCTCTATATTTCCGGAAGAGCCATCTTATGTTATGATAAGAATGGAGTAACAATTATGAACCAAATAACAGTCAGCTACCCTGAAACTTTAGCTTTCTCACTTAAAATGCAGAACACTGAATTTGAACGGGAAATAAAAACCGCTTCTCTGGTTAAATTCTACGAAATGGGGAAGATTTCTTCAGGTTTTGCTGCCAAAATTCTGGGTATTTCCCGAATTGATTTTTTGGATCATCTCGCTGCTTATAATGTCTCTGCCTTCCCTGTTGAAGAGGAACTGGAAAAAGATTTTGAAAATGCGTAAAACAATATTATTACGATATGCGTGAACTTGACTGGGTAAAAATTACACCAATCCAATCTCCCTCGACTCGGCTTTATCTTTTTGATCTGGATGACGGTGAAGCTGAGACAATTATTTTAGCTCAGGAACAAGCAGCAGATTTAATAATCATTGATGAAAAATTGGGACGACGCTATGCTGCCCAGTTCAATATTCCGGTAACCGGAACAATTGGTATTTTACTCAAAGCGAAAGAATGCGGCCTGGTTACTTCAGTTGCTCCTCTTTTATATGAACTTCGTAATAATTCATCCTGGATAAGTGATAACCTATTTATTAAAACTCTTCGCCTTGCAGGGGAGTAATTGTAACACGCAGAAAAATAGAAGTTCAATTTCTGACGCCTGGCGCCCTTGTGTTTTTTGCCGGAAATCAGGCTATTTTCATTTTACTGGCTTTATTGTGAATAACGTTATATTATAGCAATAACAATGAACAAAATTATCGTAAACGGTAAAATTTACCTTGGGAATAAAACTTTCTGTCAGGCCCTGTTAATCAGGGACAGCCACATCGCCGCAACCGGCGCAAACCGCGATATACTCGCGCAGGCTCCTGCGGGCGCGGAAAAAATTGACGCGGAAGGCGCACTGGTATTGCCGGCTTTCCATGACAGTCATTTGCACGTGACTGGTATTGGCAGGCGGGCCGGCGGCATAGAAGCTGAAGGCGCAGCGTCCATTGACGAGGTAATTGAGCGGGGCAGGAATTTGATTTCGGCGTTAAATCCGGGCCGCGGCGTCTGGATTCAGGGCGGGGGTGTTAATCCGGATTTGTTTACCCGGGGCGAGAAGCGGGATCTTTGCCGTGAGGATGTTGATAAGATATCACAGGAATTCCCGGTTATTCTGAGCCGCCACTGCGGGCATGTTATTTATTGCAACTCGGCTGCGCTGCGCCTTGCAGGTCTGGCCGAATCCGCTCCGGAGGTGGAAGGCGGGACTGTCGAAAGGGACGGGAACGGCAGGCCTGCCGGAGTTTTCAGGGAAAATGCCAGCGCTCTTGTACGTAAATATGTTCCGGCTGTTTCGGATAATGAACAAAAAAGCTGGCTTCGTCTGGCAATTAAAAAATTACATTCACTGGGCATTACATCCTGCGGCAGCAATGACACCGGCGGCCCAAATTTCGAAAGCGTTGTGCGTTCATATAGGGAAACTTTTGATGAACTGCGAAGACAAGGTCTGCCCGGGCTCAGGGTTACGCTGCAGTGCGGAATTTCGGGAAGTATGGATTTGCTTGATGAGGTTCTCGATCGCGGAAGGCAGATTTTGTGGGAGGATCCGCAGTGGGGTTTTTTTTTAAAAACCGGATCTGTCAAGTTGTTTATTGACGGCACTTTAGGGGGACATACTGCCTGGATGAGGCAGCCTTACCGTGATAAAAGTGAAACCAGCGGGTTTCCTGTTGTGGATCCGCTTCTGTTTGAAAAATTTATCCAAAAAGCGGCGGCGCGCGGAATGCAGACTCTTACCCATTCGATCGGGGACGCCGGCGTCGAGGCTTCAATAAAGGCCATTGAAAAAGTAACCGGACCGGGCAGCAATCCGCAAAGGCACGGCATTATCCATTGTCAGATTACATCTGTCGATTTACTTGAACGTATGGCCAAAAATAAAATTTTGGCTTTGGTACAGCCGGTGTTCCTCTCTGATGACAGACATATCGCTGCGGACAGGGTAGGGCCCGGATTGGCTCTGTCTTCTTACGCCTGGGGCAGTATGCACAGGCTGGGCATACCGGTCGGCTTTGGTACTGACGCGCCTGTGTGTTCTCCGGATCCATTGCTGAATATCCGGTGGGCAGTGCTGCGCCGCGCAGCCGGTGAAAACGAAAGTGCTGTCACGGCGCCTGATGAAAAGCTTGATGTGTATACAGCTGTTGACGCCTGCACCCGCAATTCGGTTTTTACCAATCATGATGAAGAATTTTTGGGGCGCATTGAAAAAGGCTGTTACGCGGATTTGGTTTTTCTTGACAGGGATATCTTTACCGTTCCCCCGGATGAAATTGCCGGGGCCAAAATATTGCGGACAATATGCGCGGGCGAAACGGTATATGAATAAACGGAGGTAATTTTATGCTGTGTGTAAAAGGCGGTACGATATTCAGCGCTGCCGGTGAAAATGAATTTATTGGTGACATGCTGATAAATGATGAAGGAAAAATTGCTGAAATCGGACAGAATCTGTTAAACAGAGCCGGTATCAGATTCGATGAAACTGCCGATCAAATAATCGACGCGAAAGGGCTTTTTGTGTTTCCCGGATTTGTCGAAGCCCACAGCCACCTTGGATTGGCAGGCTACGCGGTCCGGTTTGAAGGTTCCGATTACAATGAAATGACAGACAGCCTTACCCCGCAGCTTGAAGCTATCGATGCTTTTAATCCTCTGGATGAGAGTGTCAAAAAAGCGGCGCTGGGCGGCGTAACTACAGTCGGTACAGGTCCCGGCAGTTCTAACGTTCTGGGCGGAACTTTTATCGCGGTAAAAACAGCGGGTATGCGGGTTGACGATATGGTCATAAAACGCAAAGCCGCCATGAAGTGCGCATTCGGCGAAAATCCCAAATTCTGCTACAAGGAAAAAGATAATTCATCGCGGATGTCAGTCGCTGCCAAACTCCGCGCCATGCTTGTTAAAACACGGATGTACGTTGCCAAAAAAGAAGAGGCCGGGGACGACCTGTCAAAACTTCCTGCCTATGACGAAAAACTGGAAGCATTGATTCCGGTCATAAACCGGGAGATTCCGCTCAAGGCCCACGCGCACCGCGCCGACGATATTTTTACAGCACTGCGCATTGCCCGCGAAATGAACGTATTGATTACCCTGGAACATTGTACGGAAGGCCACCTGATTGCCGAATACCTCGCGAAAGAAAATGTCCCCATCGCAGTAGGTCCTTCCCTTGGTTTCCCGGGCAAGGTGGAATTAAAAAACAAGACTTTTGACACACCCGGCATTCTTTCAAAAGCAGGCTGCAAAGTTTCCATTATAACGGACGCGCCTGTTATTCCGCAGGAATATCTTCCGCTGTGCGCAGGACTTGCAGTAAAGAGCGGAATGGACAGACGGGAAGCTTTAAGGGCGATTACGATAAACCCGGCCAGACATCTCGGCGTCGCGGACAGGGTCGGCTCACTGGAAAAAGACAAAGACGCCGATTTCGTTATAACCGACGGCGATCCCTTTGAACTGGAAACCAAAATTTTGCGGGTATTTATTAACGGTAAAGAAGTAATAAATTAATTGGTACTTTAAGTTAGTACCGCAACCGGGTGCGCGCTGTATTAATTGCGGATGCCGAAATCAACTGCCGCATTAAAACTTCTCTCGGTATATTCCCACAGGACCATTCCGTATGCGTCCGGCGGATACAGATCCAGATCAACCGGATTGCGCAGTGCCATGGCGATAAAAGGGATACTTCGTGATTTTGCCGCCTGCGATAACATTGCCGCCAAATCAATCTGACCGCGGTTTAAATGGCCGTTATACGTGCCAAGTACAATGGAACTGGACTGCGGCCGATTTGACAATATATGGTCAATTTCAGCCTTATCGGGATTCACCGAATTTTCAATATAGCTGCCGCCGAATTTATCTGCAAACCATTTGGAAAAACTCAATGCCGAGTCAGGTTTGCTTGCAGCAATCGTGGAACGGTAGGCCAGGCAGCCGGCAAAAAACGGCTTTGCCCCAAGCCGCGGAGGATTTTCACCCTTGTTGTTGGTTATAATGGTTTCCCTCATCAGGGCGGCGTTTTGCGCTCTGCGGTTATTTATTGCTTCAGCTGTATCTTCGGTATCATCGCCGGTACCTCTGCCATAGGACGCGTAGATTTCTTTAAATCTAAGTATTCGATCAACGGAATTGTTAAAACTTCTGATGTCAAAACGGTGTTCATTATAGGCGGCGTATATTTCCTTAAGACTGCCTTCCATATCCGGCCCCTCATGACAGACAAAGACGATGTCACAGCCGCTGTCCAGAGCCATTACACAGCCGGAGGGTACGCCATAATATGTTTTGATTGCCTTCATTTCCATGCCGTCGCTCAGTATAAGCCCGGTAAAACCCAGCCTGTCCCTGAGCAATGAGCGCAGAATTTTTTCTGACATGGTGGCCGGTATCCTTTCTTTTTCAATCTGCGGGAAAAGGATATGGGTAGTCATAATTGCAGGAATTCCTGATTCGATTGCTGCGCGGAAGGGAATAAGTTCGCGTTCCTCAAGCTCGTCCAGGCTGCGATCCACCAGCGGCAGATCAAGGTGTGAATCGACTGCGGTATCGCCGTGACCTGGAAAATGTTTCCCGCAGCACATAAGGCCTGTGCTTTCATAAGCTTTAACAGCAGCGACCGCGTACCTGGCAGCCTCGGCTGCGGTCCCTGCAAAACTGCGGTTCCCGATAACAGGATTGTCCGGATTGCAGTTTATATCCAGCACCGGCGCCAGGTTCAGATTAACCCCGATACGCTTTAATTCTGCCGCGGTTATCGCAGCGGCCAGACTTACGTTTTCTGTCCGTGTTGTTGCCGCCAGTGCCATCGCGCCCGGTACATTTACCATATCAGCAGGGAGCCGCACCACATTGCCGCCTTCCTGATCAATGGCGATAAAAGCCGGGTGACCGGTTTCGTTTATTATCAATTCCTGAATCTCATTGCAGAGTGTCCTTGCCTGTGCCGCGTTCTCCAGATTATCCCGGAACAGGATCGCATTTCCGATTTTATATTCGTGTGCCAGACGCCTGAACTCTGCGCTGACTTTGGTCCCCGTAAAACCCAGCGCAATGCGCTGGCCGATTTTAATTATGTCATTCATAATTATTAACCTTTGACGCTGCCTACAGTAAGGCCGGCGATAAAGAACCTTTGCAGCAGGGGATAAAGAATAATTATCGGCAGAGTTGAAACCATAATTACCGCGGCTTTTATCGCGATACCCAGACTGTTCCCTTCCGCAGAGCCGGCGCCTTCGCCGATCATCATTGTACCGTTTACAATGTTGCGTAAAAAAAGCATTACAGGGTACTGGCTGCTGCGCAGATAGATCAGCGCGTTAAACCAGTCATTCCAGAAGAACACAGCGTAATAAAGGCCTATTGTCGCCAGCGCTGCTGTGGACAGCGGCAGTATTATCCTGAACAGAATGCCGTAATAGCCCATGCCGTCGATCAGGGCGGCTTCTTCGATTTCGTGCGGGACGCCCCGGAAAAAACTGATAAGTATTATCAGGTTAAACGGGGTAATTGCAAAAGGTATAAGGATCGCGAGCGGAGTATTGGTCAGCCTTAATGTGCTTATAAGCAGGTAGGTTGGGATAAGGCCGCCGGTAAAAAACATGGAAAAGACAACGAGTTTAAGAAGTATTTTATTCGCCCATAAAAATTTTTTGGAAAGCGGATATGCGAACAGTATTGTAAAAGTCAGGGCGATGAATGTTCCGACTGAAGTATAAAAGAGCGTGTTTCTGTACGCGATAAAAAAATTCGGGTATTTAAAAATAGTCTGGTACGCGGCCGGGTTAAAGCCGCTTGGCCACAGGCCGACCTGGTTATGCAGAATGGCTTTTACATCGGAAAGAGAAAGGGCAAGCATGTAGAGAAACGGAATTATGCAGACCAAAAGCGAAAAAATCATGGCGCCGTATACGAGGATATCGAACGGAGAAAAACGGTAATGCATTCCGGAATAAGCTTTTTTGCCTTTCATTTTTTACCTGTAATGCTGTGCATTTCTGTCACGCTCCGTATTTAATAAATTGATTCGCCGGTAATTTTTCGGCTGGTAAAATTCGCCGACGTTACAAGGACCAGCCCGATGATGCTGCTGAACAGACCGATTGCGGTAGCGTAGGAATAATTGGGCATTCCGCCCGCAAGGCCGGTTCGGTAAACCAGAGTGTCAAGAATATCGGAAACCTGGGAATTATTGGGCGTATAAAGCAGCAGGATTTTTTCAAAGCCAAGGGTGAGCATCCGCCCGATTTGGAGAATCAGCATTACCATCACCGTAGGCATTATCGAAGGGATGGTTACATGGAAAATTTTTTGGATGCGGCCGGCGCCGTCAATCTCGGCGGCTTCATACAGATCCGCGCTGATATTGGAAATTGCGGCAAGGTAAATAATCGCGGTCCAGCCGGTGAACTGCCAGCTGTCCGTAAAAACGTAAATAGGCCTGAACCATTCCGGCAGGTTCATAAAATAAACAGGTTCAATTCCATAAGCGTTCACCAGGAAACGGTTGAGCAGTCCGCTTGACGGCGAAAGGATTTCTCCAAGCATCGCGATCACAACGACCGTGGAAATAAAACGCGGCATATACGAAATCGTCTGTACGGTTTTTTTGAACCATTTAACTTTTGCCTCGTTAAGCACAATGGCGAAAAATATGGGAAGCGGGAAGTTGACTACGATGTTCCACAGCGAGGTGATTATGGTATTGCGGAAGGCGCGCCAAAAATTGTCATCATGGATGAACCTTTGGAAATACTGAAGGCCCATCCATTCCGTACCCCACGGACCCATGCCCGGCCGGTACCGCCTGAATGCCAGTATATTGCCGAACATGGGCAGGTATTTAAAAACGATAAAATAAGCCAAAGGCAGAACCATCATGGAATAAAGCGCCCGGTATTTCCAAAGATGAGTTAATAAAGTTTCCCTGCGTTTTATTACCGGAGCGTTTTTTTCCATGTTTTTACCTATCCGGATTTTATCCTTAAAGGTTATTGTTGTAAAGCTGGAGCAGTTCGTTGATGCCTTTTGAATTCATTTCCGCGACATAGGCGTTCCAGTCAGTATCAAGACTCTTGGTCCCTGTCAGGAAAGCGTTGTCCCAGACGTTGAAGGCGTCAAACAATGTACCCATGAGTGAAGTCGCCCTTTCTGCATCGGCGGGACTGCTGAAGCGCGGGGAGGGAGGGACGGCCTGAATGGCGTTGTCCATCGCGGCGACTTTTTGGTTGATGTCTGCGTAGTTGGCGTCATATTTGGTCATCTCGCGGGCATTGATCCACAGGTACTGGAGCGGGTCCGCGCCTGCGCCGTAACGGAGCTGCATGGCCTTGTAAATACCGTCAGGTGAATTCAGGATGCTGTCAATGTACTTGATGTTACTGCCCTGCATTGTATAGGTTACGCCTTCAACACCGATGCACCAGAGAAGTTCAGCCTGTTTGCTGAAGAACATCTTGTCTACGGTCCTTACCAGGTTTTCAAAATCAGCGCGTTTGGAAGCCGCAATCGGGAACAGGATTCCAGCGCCGGTCTTGTCTTTTTGCTGATGATGGGCGCCCGCAGGTCCGGCCAGCGGAGGATACATATTCAGTTTGAAACCGGGAATGGTGCTTGCAGCGGCGACGCCGCCAATCTGATCATAGTAGGCGTAGGTCGCGATTGCCGCGCCGGTCGCCATTTTGCGGGTCCACACATCACCGTTGATGGGCTCGGCCATTTCCGGATCGAGAAGCCCTTCTTTATATAACTTGTTCCAGTAACGCATATAATCGCGGTACTGATCGCTGGTTGCTCCGGCAAAGAATGTATTCTTGCTGTAATCCCAGCTTAACACCCTGGAACCGCCGGCGCCGTTGGCGTGGAGGCTGATGCCCCACGAAGGCTGGGTCATTCTGTAGTGAACCCTGGGGCCGACGAGTACTGTCATCGGATATGACGATGGGTTCTGCTTTTTGTACATGCTCAGAAGGCTGTAGAGATCGTCAAAAGTTTTGGGAGCGGCAATGTTGTTTGAAGTGAGCAGGTCTTCGCGCAGGATTAATCCGCCGTCATAAAACGGTTTGTCAAAGAGGCGGGGGAGGGCGTACAGTTTGCCGTCCTTGAGCTTGAGCGCGTTAACATCGGACTGAAGTCCGTACTCGGCAACACGGGCGTTCCATTCAGGAGTCCATGATGAACGGTCGCTGATTGGGAAAATCGCACCGTTCTGCGCCAGCGAGACATTTTCGCCTGCTATGGACTGGTACAGGATTACGTCCGGAGTATTAACACCGGTATTAAGGGCCAGAGATACTTTAGTATTGAAATCCGCGATGGGGATAATTTCCCAGGTAATTTTGGCGTTGAAAAGTTCCTGGGCCTTTTGTACCGTAAGCCAGTCGGTTCTGAAGGGCAAAGTAGCGTTATCCGGGTAAAACATTGAAAATTCAATCGGTTTTGATGTTACAACCGACGGACCCGATTGGCTTGAGCCCGATGCAAAAGCCAGGGAGCTGATACTGACAAGTACAGCCAGAAGAACAATAATCTTCTTCATTTAGAAACCTCTTCCTCATTGATTTAAGACTTCATTACAAAAGCCTTTTTTTTATATATTATAAAGTATAACAGATTATTATTTTTTTGGCATTAATTTTTTAAAAAAATTTTTTCGAATAATTTAAGCAGTCAAATAACCCGGCCGGTTATTCACAAGTCAGAGATGGGTAGCGGCCATTGTTTTTTCCAGAGCCCGGGCCGCACTGTCAGGATCTTTGGAAAGAATAAGAAAATGGATCATATCAACTACAGCGAGCTGGGTCAGACGCGAAACAGTAGCTCCGCTGCGGTAAACCGGTTCCAGTGCCGGAACAAGAAGCGGAATGTCCGCCATACTGCGCAGTGAATTCGCGGATTCCATAGTCAGGGTAATAACGCACGCCGTGTTTTTCTTTGCCACTTCCGCGCAGCGCAGCATTGCCGAATTTTCACCGGAGTACGAAATAATGAACGCGGTGTCTCCGGGCTTTAAATTAACAGCCGCTGTTATCTGGAGGTCCGCTTCCACAGGCGCGGTGCAAAGGAAACCGGTTCTGATTAACTTCTGATAAAAATCCTGCGCGACCAGACCGGAAGCTCCGATGCCGAAAAAACCGGTAAACCGCGACTCCCGTATGCGCGAAGCTGCCTCTGACAAAAGATGAACATCGCAAAGAGATTCCAGTCTGGAAAGGTTTCTTTGAATATCATTGACAACACCTTTTATAATACCGGCCGGTTCGGTGCTGCCCTCAGTTTCCATATCCTTGGGCAGCTTGTCATATGAAATTAGAAAAACGTCCTGCGAAAGCCTGAGTTTAAAATCGGCAAATCCGTTCATTCCGATACGCCGGCAGAATCTGATAATCGCTGCCTGGCTGGCTCCGCTCTCTTTTGCCAGCTCGGTTACATTATAATGCAGGGTTTTTTGCGGATCATTTAAAACACACGCGGCGATTCGTCTTTCCGCGGACGGCATTGCCGGAAGATACTGCCGTATGGCAAATAACGCGCTTTCCATGGTTACCTGTTAACACCGGATTCAATGATCTTGCTGATATGACCATCCGCATCCTTAAGCATTTTTTCCGCTTTTTCGAGGTTGGTTTTTAACAATACCATAACAATTGCGGCTTTGAGCTGTTTATCTGATTGTTCCAGGGCATCCCGCGCAGTTTCTTCGGTACAGCCTGTTACTTCTTTGATAAGCCTTATCGACCGCAGAACAAGTTTATGGTTTACCGGTTTTAGATCTACCATTAAATTTTTATAAACCTTGCCCATGCGGATCATTGAGGCAGTGGAAAGCATGTTGAGAATGAGTTTTTGGGCTGTGCCGCTCTTCATCCTGGTAGAACCTGTTACAACTTCCGGACCAACATTTACATAAAGTCTGTGTTTTACATAATCGAAAGTTTTGGAATCTTTGTTGCAGCTTATTGCACCCGTAACTGTTCCAAGGTTCTGCGCGTATTCAAGCGCCCCCAGCACATAGGGCGCCTGCCCGGAGGCTGTAATGCCAACCAGTACATCTTTTTTATTTAAGTTTAATTTTTTTAATTCGCTGACGCCTTCTTCAATACGGTCTTCTGCCGATTCAATGGATTTGGTCAGGGCTTCACTGCCGCCCGCGATTAATCCCTGAACCATTTCCGGCTCCGCCCCATAGGTCGGCGGACATTCAGACGCGTCCAGCACTCCAAGCCTTCCGGAAGTACCGGCGCCGATGTAAAAGAGTCTGCCGCCTTTTTTAAAAGCAATTACAATATCGTCGACAAGAGCAGCAATCTCCGGCAGTATTTTTTCCACAGCCAAAGGTACTTTCTTGTCTTCATTGTTTATAATGGAAACTATCTGCAGTGAATTTTTGGAATCTATATCATAAGAAGCGTCATTGCGCTGTTCGGTAGTAAATCCATTTAATACTTCAATGGATAATGAATTTGCTGTTGGCGGGCTTTGCGGTGCAGGATTTTTTATGTCAGACATTATAACGCTCGTATTTTTCATATCCATCAGGATAAAATATAAATGGAAATATTGTCAAGTTAAAAAATGAAATTTTTTTTCAATTTATTAAGAAACTGTAGTTTTATACTTTTTTTATATCAAATTTTATTGGTTAAGCTGCCATAATTCCTAATATAACAAATATGGCTTTCGTTTCTCGATAAACTCCGCACTGTCTTTTTTGCAGATTTCCAGGTATTCTTTTGCAGAATTTTTTCGCAGGATATCGGTTCCTGCCAGAAGATCAATGGAGTAGGGGCCGCTCGGTCTCTTTCGCCAGCCGAATTTTTCTTCGTTCTGTTCTCTGATTGCCTGCATTAAATTAACCGCTGCTGCGACGGGCCGCATTTTTCTGCGGTTGGTAATATGGAGCTGCACTCCCCTGCATATTTCTCCTTCATGCTTGCTGAACATGGGCAGGAAATACGCGGGCCTGAAAATTAATCCCGGATGTTTTTGGCTGTTCATTGTATCGGCCAGAGCTTCCGCGTCCAGCCATGGCGCGCCGATTTGTTCAAACGGTCTGGTTGTCCCGCGGCCTTCAGAAATTGTGGTCCCTTCAAACAAACAGGTGCCGGGGTAAAGAAGAGCGCTGTCAATATTGGGAATATTTGGGCTGGGGGTGACCCAGTGGAATCCCGCCTTATCACAGTACATCTCCCGTTTCCAGCCGGAGAGCGGGATAACTTTAAGTTTACAGCCGATTTTACATTCCTTGTTGTAGTACTGCGCGAGTTCTCCCATTGTCATTCCGTGGCGGTTGGGAACCGGACCGATACCGATAAAACTTTTAAAATTTATATCCAGAATATTGCCTTCTGCATCAGCGCCGTTTATTGGATTAATGCGATCCAGTACTACAAATGTCTTGCCTGTTTTTGCGCATTCTTCCATTGAGTTGTACATGGTAGATTCAAAAGTATAATATCTGCAGCCCACATCCTGTATATCAATAAGCAGCATATCGATATTTTTAAGCATATCAGGATCGGGCCTGTTGCCGGCCGCGTCTTTTTTTTGACCTTCACCGTATATGCTGTAAACAGGGAGCCCTGTACGCTTATCAGTATACGTATCAACTTTGCCGCCCGCCTGAATATCGCCCCGTACTCCGTGTTCCGGCCCAAACAGCGCCCTTAAGTCAAAATTATTTTTTAGTATATCAATGGTTGAGACCAGAGATTTTGTAACGCCGGAATGATTGGTAATTAACCCAAGCCTTTTCTTTTTTAATCCAAAGTTCTCTGTTAAAATACGGTCAATACCATTCAATATTGCCATATAAAAAGTGTACATGATGAAATTCGTAATTGTCAAGTTAAAAATGAAATTTTTTTTCAGGCTAAGCGGTTACCTGTTACACCAAAGAGATACCCACAGCGGACAGGGGCGCTGGGGGCTATGTCCAATCTTCCAAAACCAAATTTTTTATCCGTTTAAATTCTCCTGTATTTTGCGTGATTAATATTCCATTGTGCGCAAGGACCGACGCGGCAATGATCAAATCGTTAAAACCGATAATATTACCTTTCTTTTCAAGATAAGCCCGAATTTCTCCATAATGATATGCCGCATCACTATCAAATGGAACTATTTGGAAAGGTTTTAAAAACCTCTCTATTTTTTCCATGTTCTGGATTGATTTTTCACTTTTCCTGGCTCCGTATACCAATTCAGCCGCAACCATTGATGGGATACTTATTTTACCCGGCGTTAAATCCAATATTTTATCATGTAAAGCTGTGTAAGTACCTTTTAAAAAGAATATACATATATTTGTATCCAAAAAATAATTCATAATGATTCTCTGACAGTTTCTTTAGTGATTTTTTCTGCACCATTTGGGAAAAACGAATCATCAGAAATCGAACCAAACAATTTTGAATAATTTGCTGGCCATTCAGCAGTAAAATAATCATGAATAATTTCGGATACATATTTTGATATGGATTTCCCGGATGTGTTTGCGGCAGATTCCACCTTCCCATACGTTTCGCTATCCAAATAAAGTGATAACTGAGCCATGAATACCTCCTTCCAAGTATATTATATAATATACTTGGTATTTGGAATTTATTCAAGTACGGACGGACGGTTACGGTACGGTACAGTACGGTACGGCACAGTGCAAATTGTTCAAACCGGAATTGTTTATGAAACCGTTCCGCAGCGTCAGCCATTATTTCTATACTCCAGCACAGCAAGGTTATGAAAAATCTGGCGTGCCCTGAATATTCCGGGATTATCACGGGTTGGATGTACTCTGTTTGATAACAAAACCGCGTAAATTTTATTAACGGGATCTACCCAAAGGCTTGTTCCTGTAAAACCGGTATGGCCGAAACTTGATGCTGAAAGCAGATCGCCTGCCGGTGTACCAGGTCCGGCCAGAATCCAGCCGAGCCCGCGGTTTCCGCCTTTGCCGGCGGTGTGGTTGCGTGTCATTAACTGCGCAGCCGGCTTTGAAAGAAATGCTCCGGTTTCCAGGGAAGAAAGCATTGCCGCGCCGACTTTTGCCATGTCAGGCACATTTGAAAAAATTCCCGCGTTGCCGCTTACACCGCCCATCATCATCGCGTTCTCGTCATGGACTTCTCCGCGGACAACCTTGCCCCGGATCGAACAGAATTCGGTGGGCGCTATTTTGTCCAATAAAGCTGCATCCGGGAGATACCCTGTATCTTTTAAATTAAGCGGCGCTGTTACACGGTTCCTGATTACATTATCCAGGCTTTGTGAATCAACTGCAGAAATTATTTCGCCCAGCAAAATAAAAGCTTCACAGGTATATAAAACCTTATCTGTGTTTTCTGCGCGGAACTGGTATGAATGAATTGCATCAAGAAGTTCGCTGCGATTTTTAACGCGCCGGTATAGATGGGTGTTTGCGGGGAAAGGAGCTGTATGTGTTAACAGTGAGAAAAGACTGACTTTTCCAAAAGCACTGGTTTTGTATGACGGTAAAAAATAATCAACAGTATCTTCCAGCAGGACAAGTCCGTCTTCCAATTGTCTCATAAATGCCAGGGCAACAAAAATTTTTGTAAGGGAAGCCATATCGTAAATGCTGTCTTCCGATGCTGGTCCCAGACCTCTGCCCAAAAAACCGGTGCTTCCCTTTTCAAAAATTTTTTCTGCGTTCCCGACGGCCCAAGCAGCGCCGGGAAATACTCCGCTGCCTGCACATTTTTGGGTAAAGTATTTTATTTTCATATCAAATACATTAATTGTTCTAAAATCAAATGTCAAATCAATTTAAATATTATTCCATAATTATTAATAGAATGCTTAATTTTAATAAATTTATTTAAAAAATAATTTTTGTTGACTTATTAAAAACTGCTCCATAAATTATAAATAAGATATATATATTTTTAATCAGGAGTAATTAATGAAAAAATTATTTACGCTGCTTTTGGTTTTAACCATAAGCGCAATGGCTTTCGCCGGCGGCGGGAACCAGACGAGTACGGCGGACTTAAGCGCGCCGGTATCGCTTGTGCTGTGGACCCACGAAGACCCCAACCGGAGCGTTTTGGAGAAAGGCTTTATCGAAGAATATAAAAAGACCAATCCCAACGTGAGTATTGATTATCAGCAGTACCCTTCCGGCCAGATGCGGGAACTTCTTACCGCGGCGTTTTCCGCGAACCAGGGACCGAATATTTTTAATCAGAGCCAGTCTGTTATCCGGCAGTTTGTCGTTGAGGGACGGACCGAAGCCCTGAACCCGGTCTGGATTGGAGAGAAGGCAATTGCCGATGTACGGAACCGTTATATTCCCGGCGCCCTTGAAGCCGTGGAATTAAACGGTAATATTTTTGGGTTACCCCTGGAATATACAAATCACTGTATGTATTTAAACAAGAAGATATTCCGCGATGCCGGACTTAATCCGGATACCGATTATCCAAAGACATGGGAAGATGTAATGGCACTTAGCGAAAAGCTCGTTCAGCGGAACGGCGAAATCGTTACACGGCGCGGGTTTGACTTCCGTTATCCGGAATACACGGCGAGTTTTCTGCCGATGGTGATTCAGCTCGGCGGTCAGCTTGTAAGCGATGACGGTAAAAAAGCTGTTATAGGAGATGACGCCTGGATTCAGTTCTTTGATTACATGCGCCAGTGGGGGCCAAAGGGAAAGAACCTTGGAGGTCCTACCTATGTCGCGTCACGCACAGCTTTTGATTTAAACAATAACCAGGTCGCGTTGAGTTTAAGCGGCCTGTACCAGGAAGCCAGAATGAAGACCGCGAACCCGGCTTTTTACAACAGCGGCGACTGGATGATAATTCCGTATCCGCAGTTTAAAAACGCCAAAGTCCAGGCAACCTGTTATATCGCCTGTCATTATTATCTGGTCAATACCCAGGCAACAGTTGAACAAAAAACATGGTCCTGGCGTTTTGTGGACTTTATGCTTTCGCACGGTGAGGATTATCTGCGCGAAGTCAACCTTGTTCAGCCTACCTACAAACTTTTTAATTCCGACTTTTTTAAATCAATACCGTTCTCCGGCGTCTTTGCCAAAGATCTTGAAAAAGGCAAGCTTGTTTATTACGCAGAAAACAGTTCCGCCATCAACGATCGCATGAGGGCCGCTGTTGAAGCTGCCATGCTTCTTGGTGAAGATTCAAGGTCAGTTTTGAA
>Ga0123357_10003125_pt1 | contig 18798 bp, 6 predicted proteins | sample TergutEmb28metaG_FD_89873 | JGI IMG/M metagenome (GOLD analysis project Ga0123357, IMG submission 89873) | Embiratermes neotenicus P4 segment gut microbial communities from Petit-Saut dam, French Guiana - Emb289 P4 | ecosystem: Host-associated > Arthropoda: Insects > Digestive system > Gut ...
AAAATTTCCCAAATTTTATCCTCTTTCCTGTCACTAGTTTGACTTGTGAAGCGCAAGGAAGTTTTAACTTCAGAATTTCATTGTAAAGGATTAATTGCCATCGTTTATATCCATATGGAATTTTATGGCGTAATTTAATGTAATAATAGTATTATTGACTTATTAAATCTTAGAATGTCGGGTATCGTAATGTAAACTTTAACACATTCAGTATTGAATTTAATAATGTTCCAACAAGATGCGACTTATTCAGTTTATTACATTTCTGTAGGCAACTCTACATATTTCGTGTGTTGACACCCATCATCAGAAGCTCGTACAACTGTAATTACAGCTTCTGGTATTGATTAACTGCAATGAGTAAAATACGCTGCTATTAATACTAATGTATAATTTAAAATTCTAGATTTGTCATATTGAATGTTATTAGCCTTGACGAATATATATAAAGTATTGGTGGATGGTTAAAAGCAGTATTTTTAAATTATGTACAACAATATATATATATATATATACAGAATCGTAATTTAGGTTATGTTGAAATTCTACATTCAGTATTGTCGATGATAGGGACGTTAATTCTCTAAGGGTATGTACATTAAGTATATTGCTGGCCGAGGTAAATAATCTCAATCAGATCTGCAAACTTGAGGTGAACCGTACTTCTGCTGTATTCTGAATTGCTATAAGCATGGCGCTGAATGAACTGGGATGAGATGTTTGGAAAGCTTACATATTGATTTTCGAAATGGTACTGGGAACCTCGGGACACGAGACAGTTTTATGGAGGCTCTACTGAGTGAAAAATGTAATAATATGTTACGTAAATCCTAATTCCGAAACAGAAAAGGTTTTATGTAAAAAAAAAATCTGGGTCCGAGAGAAATATAACAAGTGTTGTATTAGGTGTGAGAGGAGATAAAAATTGACAGAGAAAGTAATTCAAGAATGAGCTAATGATTAAGTAGTCACCTGATTCAAGAGATGGAATTTTTCGATACCTCAATAAAGGAAACTTTTAACCCGCAGGATATCTTTAACCATAAAGAATATTTGATTAAGCTTTCAAACCGATGATATGAATAAAGATTTTATTTGCTGACATGGATATTGAAGTCTTGCACAGAAGCAAGAATTGCCTTTAAAAATCATCAAAATTGGAAAAACTGTATAAATTAGAAGGACATTGTAGCAGCACGAAATCTAACATTCCGACACTTTCCTGGACACACTGAGTCACGGCAACCTCGCCTTCGAAGTTAACGTCATTAAAATTCTTCTCCGCTAATTAACAGATTGTCATGAAAGTCGCAGTGAACTATTGTCATTTGTAGGAGCGTTTGCAGAATTGCGAAAAGCGACCTTTACCTTCCTCATGTCCGTCAGTTCGTCTGTCGATCTGCAACGAACAACTCGGTCCCACTGAAAGGATTTTAATGAAATTTGATATTTGAGTATTTTCGAAAATATGCCAATAATATTAAAGTTGCGCTAAAATCCGACAAGGATAACAAGTACCTTACGTGAAGAACAATACGTCTACATTATTGATGGTATTTAGCTCACGTCTCCGCAGAATGAGAAATGTTTCAGACAAAACATGTAGAGAAAATAAAAACACACATTAAATGTTCAATAATTTTTTTTTTTCGAAAATCGTGTCCTTTATGAGATAACGTGGAAAAAATACTGTAGAACTGGGCAGGTCATAGAAGACAATAAGACACATGCTCATTGCATGCTGAGTAACCAAGACTACAGATACACAGTCACAAGATGAAATAATTATTTCTTTTTCATTGCAAAAATGGCTTACTGTTGTGTCACTATGTTTTGTTATACATACATTGCCTTTCTTGTTATAATACTCAGTGGAATGTTTTCTACCGCCCTGTGAAGAAATGTATTGCCAAGACTTTAGTTCCGTTACGTGTTATGAGAATAATACTGGCCCCATTCACAGGGGCGATACAAGATAGAGGTCATGTTCAGTTGCACGATGGTTTTGGATGTGTCATTTATGTAAAGCCTGCTAAAAAATAAAGCATATCTCTAATTTGGTTGATCCAAAGTAAGATCGGCAAGTTGATCTCTTAAAGACAAAGAATACAAATTTTTCCACCTGAAAAAGAGGTGTTTGAGTACAAAAATACATAAAATTTACTGAACAGGAATAACTGTCTGTGGGGTCTAATTTGCCGTGAAATAAATTCCTGTGCTCATTATTTTCTATGATAGTGCTGAATGAACTCAGCTGACCCGCAAATAGTGAACAAGGTAAAGAGCAATCTGGTGCTCTGGAAGGCAGATCACAGCAACTCCTAAATTTTCAAGCAGGGTAGTGTTAAGTGGATCTAGTTATCGCTTCTTATTTCTCAGCGCTGCATTTATATCAACTGTTGAATAAAGAGAGACCAACTTGATGTCACTTGCTTTATTATTTCATTATTTAATGCTCAACATGTTTCGGATGTTAATACACCCATCCTCAGGAGCTCGCGACTTATTTGTTGAGTTATTTCATTCACCAACACACATCGAACCAGAGCAATACGAGCCATGAAATAACTCAACAAATAAGTCGCAAGCTCTGAGGATGGATGTATTAACATCCGAAACATGTTGAGCATTAAATAATGAAATAATAAAGCAAGTGACATCAAGTTGGTCTGTCTTTATTCAACTATCAAGATGATGCAGGCTCCAATAAACATAAGATTCTATCAACTGGTTTTCCATATAGTTTTATTTCTGTATTGAATGAAGTATTAATGACAATTAGACATTTTCCCCCTTGAACTACTTTGCTGCATTTAAATAATGTTAAAATTAATGTTTGTTGTGGTTATGTTTATGTAACCTCCCCTGTAATGAAAATTAAATTTCACTACCTATACCGATTTTTGAATCACTCAGTAAGCTGATAAACCTATTCAGTTAAATTGAGTTCTAATGAGGGTTTCTGGGCTGAAGATTGCATGCTTCTAATTACATGTTGGTCGGGTTTCTTGAAAAGAAATGCGAATTGTGTTGAAGCGATAATGAAGTGAATTTTCATTAAATGAACGGTGAAGTTACCCTTATTAGCGAAACGAAGAACCTGTCACCTTTCTCGTAAAACTAAGGACTCTAGTTGAAAAGCTACGTACTGTTTCTTGGCGTATTTCTGTCAGTTATAAAACAATCACAATTCACATTCTAGCTCACTCTTTAGTCATGAGATGTCTGCTCGAATTTGAAGTACAGTTACCATAAGATTTACTTTCCCGTTCTTGACTTGAATTCTGAAAAATCATCGAGGCAAAGTGCAATGTATTGCGTAGCCCATTGTCCTTGGAAGGCCTCTCATAACTGCTGTCCATTAGCAAGTTCAATATTCATCCTGAACACATGAATTAAAATGTGGTTAGCAGTTATGCTTTAGCCGATCCCAGTGGCCGTGCGGTCTAAGGCATATGCATGCGGTCGTTCACTTGCTTAAATTGCGGGTTCGAATTCCACCGGGGGCATATATATTTCTTTATTATGAGTCTTGTGTTTTGTTCAGATCGAGGTCTCTGCGACGGTCCAATCACTTGTCCAGACGAGTCGTAACGAATATGTGGCATTGAGTGCGACCAGGTGTGACAATAACCCTCTGCACCAACTATGGCTAGGTAGAAGCGGTCAGACGTAGAAAGAAAGGAAAAATTGTGCTTTCTATTTTGGAGTTTTCAGGTTAAAGTTTCGTCCCGATTGCCGACTGTCCTGACATCTTTCTTTCGTGGCCTCCGCCAGTCTCACCACGCACGTTTTGGAATATATCTCAAATTACATCGATGCCATTTCGTTTCATAATAAACTAGTCGTCCTAGCATTAGGACTTTATTTTCTGCAGGAATGATAGTATTGTAAAATGTACCATAAATAAATAAAAACACGAGACAAACGGAAGACATACGTCCAAGCGATAAAATTTCCGATAAACATTTATTCTTTGCCCCTTCCATTTGGCTTCACATACTGGAGATCCATTTTGTTGATTCACGAAGTCTATACTAGGGCATTTTGAAATGGATGCATGGGAAAACATCTCTATTGATAAAATGACAGTTCTTTAGCTGGATAGAAAGTGTCCAGGCTTTCTTGGAATCCCAGCATTAACTATGGAATTTTACATGCGCTCACAACCCGACCCTGTCTACATCTGGTTTCATTCGGTAAACATAATGAAACTCCATTATTTTAGCATCAATTTTTCATTTACCATACAACAACGAAACTCACATGTAGTTTCAGATTTTCTGACTAAAATATCTCAAAAACTTCTCCTCTTCCCCGCCATTGTTTTCATGTCGTCCTTCTCAGTCACCTCAGACAATTGCCTTAATGCTATTTTGTAATGACGAGAAAGTGCAGCTCCTAGTTTTGGGCTGACGATCCCGTCTAAACTTGAAATAAGTGTGCCTCTAATTCGCAATGAAACAGGTGTTGTTTCACCTTACCAGAAACTTAATAAACTCTGTAGATGTCAGTAAAAGTAAATTTCTCCAGTTGAATATGAAGATCCAAGACTGATGTTAACAAATCCCCTTCTGGACACAGCACTTGGTCTGTTCCATCTGCATTTGTCCTCAGAGTCGGTTCTTAGGCGCGTTCGCACAATTGCCAAAAAAAAAATTCATCTGTCTTTCTGCCAGCGTGCAACAACTCGGCTCCCACTGGACGCATTTTTATGAGAAGCGAAATGTCATAATTTTCTGAAAATCTGTCGAGAAAATTCAAGTTTGTTAAAATCTGACAAGAATAACGGGTACTTTACTTGAATACCCATGTAAATTTATGTTGGTATCTCGCTGAATTCTTATTAGGCTGAAATATTTCAAACAAAATGTGAAGAAAAAATCAAAATACACAATTTACGTTCAATTTTTTTTTAAATGGTGCCATATATGCGATAGTGTTGAAAAATACTGTAGAGCGAGACAGGCCATATATAGTAATAAAATGCGTCGGAGAGACAATGTGGGATTACAGGCACATTCAAAATATTTAAATGTATTATTTTTAACAACAGTTCGAAATGTTTTATAGCCCGATAACAATTCAAAGGAAAACAATTACTGCATTTACAAGTCAGCCAAAAACATCTATATATATATATATATATACATATATATGTGTGGGGGGGGGGGATAGTTAGGTCTTTGCCAACAAAAATTAAAAGTGAAGGTACTGTTGCGTTTCCACGACAACAGTGGTTATGTGAATGTGCCAATGTATCTTTGCACATACATCTTGTTCCACTGTGAAGTCAGTTAAAGAGCCAGACAGAAACACTTCTCACATATGTCACCAAGGTTGTAGGGATCAGTCACGTTGACTCCTTCAAAGTAAGAACGTCTTAGTGAGGCTGGATGTTCATGACAACTGAACTAAATTACCACAGGTCATCTTCAGGGTCATTCAAACATTCCCATAAATATCATAATTGTTCGCGTTTTATAAAATATTAAACTTAAAACATTTATAAGCCTGATCGACGTCCACGTGTGTTAGTCGGTAAGTTATAAACAACGTGCTTGCGAGATGTGACGTTATTACACCTGTGGTCATGAATATTTGGGTGTTGTAGGATGACGCCGTGAAATATAGGAACGTGCAGTTTCCATTCTAAGCTAAAGTCACTTCTACGGGAATGTAAAGTCTGACGTATAAAATAAATTTTCCCTGGAAAACCAAGTATTATGTGTAGGAACAAATATTCATTAGGTCTTACACTTCAGAAACAGTTAAAAATTAGTTAATGTAAATAATGTCTACATTAGTAATTTCACCTTATTTGAGTTCAGTAACGCTCATTAACACGGCTGTGTTACACTATGTTTATGTACTTTGTAAAGGAGAGGAAGGAAAGTGTTGGGACCTAATTTTAGGGGTTTAGTCGTAAAGTTCCTTGGGGAATGGTTTTCTTCCAACAGGAGAAGGCTTTACTCTCCCTCTCCTTGTTTTGTGCATCATGTGGTCAACTTCAAAATTCTCGGGTCAGGGAACGAAATCACCTAGTTCCACTTCCTCCTAAATAGCTCAGGAATGCTTATCGTTCATCATCGTTCTGAAATTCTGCGTGTTACATAATGAAGAGGTACTGTGTGCCTCATTACAGAAACATAGATTCGTGTAGAAGTAGTGTTTTTAACAACAGTACATTGTGTACTTTACCACCATCCTGTGCCGTTGTCATTAATTCTGGGAACCTTAACTTCCTGGAACCGTCTGGGCCACTCAAGGACTGCTTTACCTTTACATTTACATTATGCACTATCACTTAAACTTCCAGTAAACTTCGATCGAATGTTTTAGACTGGAATAGAAGTTGGAGAAATAGCGAGAAATATACATCGACACTAAACTGTAATGAACACACCATAAGACATCGATACCAGAGTGTAATGATCATGAAATTTGCCAAAGAGTGGGCAAAACACAATGAGAAAACATTCTCCTTGACGTTCACTTTCCGCCGTGTTCAAGAACTCGCCTTTAGACTATTTCCTGAGTGTGTACTACCCCCCTTCATATGTAGTTTGCTACTTCATTAACATCAGCCACGGAGGACACAGAGTGTGTAAGAATTGCTGTGTTTTGGTATGGATTGAGTGACATCACCTTTACGATGACGTTTCAGGGGAACTGAGAAGGAGAAGCAAAAACGGAGGGGGGAAGTCTTTTTTCAAACTTTGCCGTACCCTTATGTCACACACTAGGCAACCCTTCTTCCTCGCAGCTGCAGACGCCCTCTTGGCGACTTCCTGGCGTCGTCGTACGCGCCAGGACGTCACTCAAAAAGCGTCGCGTCGTTCTTTGGCAGCACAAATCGATTTTAATTTCCGATTCCGAGATAGATTATCCTTCATCTCCCTGCTTGATGCACCCGTTCCTTCGCCCTCCACCTCTCTTCTGGTTGTCCCTTAACTTTACGATATTAGGGGGAAGAGCGTGTGGTGGGAGTAAGAGAACGGAGGAGATAAAAAAATTGAGGCGACGTTTGCCTTATATTATGCACTGGCACGGAGCAGAATTTCCTTACTTCGGTCTAAGATGAAGCTTATCGTAGGGCTGGAAGGCTTATTTAGTTAAAACAGCCTCCGGCACTGCTACGCCTGCGATATATGTGACGTGTGGGGGGGGGGATACTTAATTCGACCTCAGTCTCCAACTGGAAGCCAAAGTACTTACTTGCTCTGAGTTGTGTTTCGTTAGAAGGATATAGGGGACAAAGGCAGAGGTCTGTACGAAGTCTACTTCTTTAACACAGTATATAAGTAACCCCGAAGAGTGTGTATTAATTCTTAAAGAAGAATCCTCAGACGCTTTCTCTCACGATACCTGATTACCAATACCAAAGGTAAAGATAAAGTAGTCCCGTTACAGGCCTGGAGTGGCCCAGAGGGTTCCAGGAAGTTAAGGTTTCCAGATTACATGACAGCGGCACAGGATGGTGGTAAGGTTGTCAGCCCTATGCACCGGTCGCCTTTACCCCCAGGAAATGCTTCTGGTACTCATTTCTGTTAGAGGCTGTGTCGACCCCAGGGCCATAATGCGATAGGAAGGATTATGTCAATGAAAAATCCAATGACACCAGCTGGGATCGAGCCAGCGACATTCCGATTTGTAGCACAGCACCTTAACCACTGTGCCACCGCGGTCCCCTGATTACCAATACTACACAAAATAAAATCACTTTCAGCGATGTTCAAATAATGCTCTTATTTCAGATTTTATCATTATTTTGGGGTTTTATACGTGTCTGTAGCTATTACAGATGTTCTGTTTTATACGTGTCTGTAGCTATTACAGATGTTCTGTTTTATACGTGTTTGTAGCTATTACAGATGTTCTGTCTCATTTTAATCCTTGCCTGTTTTATTCAACAGCCTAATTGCATTTTACGGATTGTGTGTGTAGGGAAGAGATGTTTCTACTGATGACCGCTTTATAGTTACGTTCTCGCAATGTCTTTGACTCAGTCCCTTACATTATATTACATTGGAGTTTAAAGTACTGAACGCACTACTAACCTTTGAGGCATAAAACTGGTTTATTATCAGAAATTTCAGTTCCTTTCTGAGAGCAAACACACAGTGTAACCAGGAAAGTGTTAGATGTGTAGGGAAATAAACGATCTTTATTGTGAGTAGCAAACAAAATGCCCAAATGCTGTTGGTAATAAAATACAGACTTTTAAATGTCAAAACAGGTGATAGGGCCTCTGTGGCTGGAAGGACTAAACAGTATAAAGGTTAAAACAATCAAGTTACAGGCCTTACAACCTCTGAGGGTTCCAGGGGGTTGAGGTTCCCAGATTTCTAGAAAATCGGTACATGAAGTGGTAAGGTTGCGAGCCCTACTCACTGCCCGCCTTTACCCCTCAAAGAAATATTCCTCGTACTCATTTCTGTTAGAGGTTGAGTCTACCTTAGTGAGCCCGGAAGGGTTTTGTCTATGAAGAATTCCAATTACACTATCGGGAATCGAACCCGCAACCTCTCGCCTTGTAGAACAACATAAAAGGAAGCTTAAAATGACGAAACAAACGCTGATATCGAGAAATTTATTCTGATTTCGAAGTATACATGACCTTTGTAGCAGATGGTAAACACCAAATCTCCACGAGTCACGTATGGCATTGCGGCATTTTTCTCACTGTAATATCAAAACTTGTTTGACGGCGTAGAAGAAATATTTTTAAGCGTCTGCAGCTAGGAGGTGACAGCTGGCTTCACGTCAGTGTCTTCTGCAATTCGGTTGCCAAGCAGGTGTTTCTTAAGGGGTTCAAAGACATGGATCTCGCTGGACTCCATAATGTTGACTGGATTTTGAGTGGTTATAGCGCTGCGACTGGGAGGTAACGAACCATCCTACTTATAGTCCCGAGCTTACGCCCAGTAACTTGGATAAAAGCGTAAAACATGATTGTTGATAAATTGTAAAAACCCAACAAAAAGGAATGTTAAGTATTTGACCACAAAGTCTGTTCAAAAAAGGAGATAAATTTATTACATGCCACAGTGTTTCTTTGTTCCTTTAGGTTCAGTGAAACACGAATACCATCCTTTCGACATTGGATAAAAGAGTTTATCAAAACCTTGATGTGTCTCTTTTTCAACACAGTGGCAATCTTCATGAAATGATTTCACAGAATTTTGCTGTTATAGACCATATTTGTTTTCTACTAATCTGTGTGCCCACTCACGTTTTCTGAAAAAAAAAATATTTTGTGCGTGTTTCATACATCCCCTTGCACATTCTGTGTCGTGTGTATCTCATACGCCCTACTAATGTTCGTCGAAGATTTTCCTCCAAGTCCAAAATCCTGTGCAACGTCTTGTAACATAATCTTTTTACGGCAAGATTATGTGGGCCTCCAGTTCTTTGTGGTTGTCATTCCACATGAAGAAGAGTTTGTCTCTGCGCACAATATAAAGTTATAGGAGAGGAGTGTGGCTCTGCTCTGGGATTCCATCTCTGGAAGCCAATTCAATTGCCACTTTAAGAAAACCGGAAATGAATGTTATGAACAGTCTATATAAATATGATCATGTCGTTTATTCAGATTGTTGTAGCCTATAATCGCCTTCGAAATAAAACAAGTAGTGCAACAAACCACTACGCTCTGTGTCTTTGTCCGGTCTGTCTGTCTTTTGACCCAGCTTACAGACTTTCTGGAGATTTGTCAGAGAAAGTATGCATGTATTATTATAGGTCATCCCGACTTCGTACATTACATTTGTTTATTTATTTGTAGTTTATTTGAAAACGCTCCTAGCAGCTCAGAATATACAGCATTAAATGACTGGATGATAAGGAAAAATTAATTAGAACGTATTTCAAATAAATTACTTAGTTTAATTAGAATTTTTATACAGCATGTATTAGGAGGAAATGGATTTGCCGGGAGAGAATGAATTTGCTAATAGGGACTGCATTCACTAGAAGCTACTAAATTTGCTGGGCGCGGCTCAATTTGCTTGGAGCAATTGAATTTGCTAGAAGCTACTGAATTTTTTTGTATAATTTAAATCAGTTTCAGCCTTCGAAGTTTTGAAATAATTCTTCATATTTTTCTCTCTGTTTCAGACATTTAAGATTCAATATCATATACTCCCTTTTACTTTGTTGCACTTACAGATTAACTGTGTCGAACTGGAGAAACTCCTGTAGCAAACATTGCCTTCTCTGTCATGTACGAAGCCACCTTATAATATGGCAGTATTACGAACAATATTATCTTTGAAATCAGAATAAGGAAACACATCTTGAGAATTAAATCCACGAAAATGTGTTAAAGTAATCACTACCCGTTTCGGTATTACAAGATGAGAAGCAGGAATGCTATTACTGTACTTGATTTCAGATCAACGTAGTATTGTTATTCATGTATTATTATTCCCTTCTTTGCATAATCACGTGCCAGACTCGCAGAAACACCAATGTGTGATGCGACTGACGTGCAAATCCTCGTCTGCATCTGATCATCTCTTTCACAATGTATTTCAAAACACGTTCGCCACATTGAAGTCGCGGCGCTGCGGATTATGTTTCGTTATTTTGATGTTATTCAGTAGGCAGCGCACAGGATGCTCTTATCGACTGCAGGACGAATGCGAGGAATCTCGTAAGGAAAGAAATGCTTGTGTTTTCATTGTAGATAAAAGGTGCGGATGTAGGGAGAACACGGGGGATTAAGCGAACTGTTTAGTCTCTCTGAGGACACATCACCTACTTATCGCGTCCTGTTCAGTATTGGAAAACTTGTAAGCCTGAGAGAGAGAATCTACATTTGCTGGAGATTCAAAATATTCTCTGTTTCTTCTTAGGAAAAACAGAATTGAAAAGCGATAAAGGGGGATGAGAAGGTGCATTAGCATACATTTCGCAATTTAAAATCTCACGTAATATTGTTAAACATTGAAGTGTGGAGTATTTAAGCCTTCAGTACCTACTACACAGCAGTTTTATTCCCACGTCGTGCTCATTACTAAGAGCAATCTAAAATTGATTCTTAGAGAAATAACTGCTGTTAATTTGAGAACTGCTCATGATCCGTAACACAAGCAGCCGGCTAATGCAGAGCTACTGAATGCTAAAGCAGGTAGTATTTGCACTTATCAGTGCGCTTTATAGGTAACATATCACTAGCAGATAAAGTAATTTTTCCAGCGTCTACAAAACACAAAACCACACTGTAAAATCACGCCGTTTCGAAAGCTACTGCTTTCTTCCTCAGGTAAACAGTTTCCTAGATAAAATCGACATGAATTTTATCTAACAGACTGTATGTTCACCTGAGGAAGAAAGCAGTAACTTTCGAAACGTCGTGATTTTACAGTGTCGTGTTGCGTTTTTTAGATGATGGGAGAAATCCCTTTATCTGGCAGTGACGTATTACAAGTTTCTTCATTGTCAAGAAATTTCGTGGTGCCCGTTATAAGGTTAAGTTCCTGTGTTAGGAGATTAAAGTGTGCTGGGCAGCATTTTGCTTGTGGAACCAGGACACAATAACACAATTTTGTGACCAGATTTCATGAAGCTCATTCAAGGTTGAGAAAAAGAGTGGACGGATAATACTAACGTAGATGTTAAGAAAATGCAGAGGATTTGAATTATAGTTATCTCTCTCAGGGCTGTTTAGTTATCGGTGGTATTGAACCCATGGATTCTATTACCATGTTGTGATGGATGAGTGAGTAATTCTGTGAGTCTGCCACACAATTAGTTGAGTATTTATTAACAAACGGTCGCGTATTTCCGTGTTATGATGCCGACGCCTAGTTTATAATATCCTGTAGTCACTGAAAATTCATTCACTATGAATGAAGATTTGCCAATAGTTGTACAGTACAGTACAACATTATTTATATGTACTCAACAATTCCATGAATTTTTTAGAACTCACAACTCTTTTTTTCTTTATTCTATGCCTTCTATGTGGGTATTAGCAATACAAGATTGTTGCAATTAGCGCTTACAACACTGTGATCCGGACATCCCGGTCACATTTTTTTTCTGTGTTCAAATACCTGTATTGACACAAAAATAATAAAAGGTGAATCAGTCCCATCAGAGGCCCAAGGTGCCCAGAGGTTTCCAGGAAGTTAAGGTTGCCATATTACTTGACAATGGCCCAGGATGGTGGTAAGGTCGCGGTACCCATTGATACAAAAATACCGGTTTTTAATATTATTTTCCAGACTCAGTAATAATACTGTAGTAAAAATCATGCTTCTCTTAATGAAACATTATTCTCCTTCAGAAAATGATGATCATGATTCAACCTTAAAAGACAAATATGAAACAGGACATTAGTGTTCCGCAAATTATTCCCAAAAGAAGAAGCTCTCTCACTCAAACGAGATACAGTCATTTAAATGTAAACTTGAGTCGGCAATTAATGAAAGACTCTTAACTGTTCCTACTAAAAAATCAAGCCTGGAAAATATGGTTAAAAAGGAAATAAAGAGTTTTTGAAGATGAGGGAATAAGAGGGGTAAACCTGTAACTTGTCTACGACTATCTCAGTAAAGTATCACCGCCCAGTATTGGATCCCAAAGGACTTTTCTGCCGCTAATATTAATGTTCCAAAATTAGGTCCAACAGTAACACTATATATATTGCTTGTGTTTCTTCAGAGCTCAGTCTATTTCGACAGGTAGTTTGGGTCCTTAAACGTAACTAAATTTTCAGTATGATTATATATATGTATATATATATTGTGTTTAGAATAAATGTATTTTTGATAATTTGTAGAACATATATTATTGTAATCAACGTTTGATTGCGAACATAAATCCAAATAGTTGTTTTTTACTTACGTCACCGCATTGTCATCAAAATTTATTGAAAAAAAAGTATGTTTTTTGAATAGCGGTATTAATACCCGTATCCCAATTTCGTAAATTAAAAACACCGAAATACCGGTACTGACATTTTGACCGGCATTGTAAGAACTAATGGCAAAAATCAGCAGTCTTTCTACACCTTACAGATATTCACAAGAAATAAATATTAGTACGCTTAAATAGCCTTGGTTATTGTTAATTACTGTAAATTTTCAAAATTATCCTGGGACAAAGCGGACACATGTCCTTTCATAGACAGTTAAATCCATTTCATGTCCTTCAATCTTGTTTCTTTAGTATCCACTTAAGTAAGTAATTGATTATACTCAGCCGGTGGTTGAGTTATAACTTTCCTTATTAAAGAACAACTTAAGGCCTAATTATATGCAAATAGAGTCGAACCCGGTTGTAACGACATCGGTTTATGCGACATCTCATCTATAGCGTCACATATTGTGCGGTACCAATCAATTCCTCGCTGTTAACCATAACATTTTACTCGTGTTAGAACAACACTCGTTTATGACGACATAAAATCTTCATTCCCTTGCATGAAGTTATAACCGAGTTCGAACCGATACGGTAAGTACAACCTACTTTACCTTTCAATGTAAATATTATACACACCATGTGTTCCATGTCCGTGCATTGAAGAACGTTACTTATATAGGATGTCCCAAAAATAGCGCAAGATTTAAAGTCGTTCTGTTAGGTTCGTGGCACTGAAACTTTAACATCTGTCATTTGTCATATTTGCGATTAGTAGTCATGGAACGCTACACTAAGGAACAACGCGTTTTTACTGTGAAACATTTGTTACAATATTTATTACAAAATTAAATCTTGCGCTGTTATTGGGACATCGCTTATAATGGACCAACGAATGCACATTTATAAATATGTTCAGTCACATGCGTATAATTCTTCTTCAGGAACACCTATCGGTAACTCTTGTGACCATCATCAGTTTGTCTTATAACAAGAATACAATCAAGATACAAATAATTATACAAAAATTGATGATAAAACTCTTACGATTACATAACATTCACAAGCGAATCTTGCGGTCTTAAAAATTATATATTTACATTCATCTTAAAGTAAAATAAAACCGGATGTGTTTTCATGTTGTTTAGTGCATCTGTGTATTCGGTGTTCCTTCACTTCTCTAACACTGTGTAAACCAGCTACACACGTATTCTAAACAACACGAACACGCCCGATTTAATTGTCTTTAGCAAAAGCGTAAATACCTAATTTTTAAATCCATAAGATACGCTAGTAGGGTTACCTGTTTTCTGTTCTTTAAATCTTACTTACTTTGACATTCTCTTCAAACTGTTAAGCCGCCTAATTGCCGACAGACTTGTTTGCGCCCGTTGCATACAATTAGTCATACAGACTGAGCGTTACGGTCGGTTTGTATGTCACAATATGATGAAAATCAGCGAATTCGAGCGGAAAATGATAAATGCTGCAAATGTTCCTTCAAAGTGGATACAATACAGAGCAAATTTGTGGTTAGTGTTCTGCGGAATTGTCAAATGAGGCATAACAACGAGAATTTGAAGAGGCGATCATGTGTGAAATATCCGGTACACAAATTTCAAAGTTTTAGTCCAATTTAATTCGGATCAGTTAAGATTTTATTGCACATTGAATTACATTTTTAAGCTGGTGTCAATAAAAGACCTAGAGTTTGATACGAATCACAATGTGTAAGAAATTACTGCAACTTTTAATTTACTGTTTCATATCCATAATTTTATATGCGAGCTCTTCCTTACTTCCACCCTCATTTTCTTAGTTTTTTATACCATTGTATATGTATTGCTTTTAAGAATGAATGCAACTTTGACTTCAGACATTTAGCCGCTCTTTGTTCAGAAACAGTCAAGACGTTTGGCGCCAAATGCTGTAGCCATCTTCAGGATGGGTGTGACAGTCATCTTGAAGACTGGATCTGCGTTTTTACAGAAACGATCAACCATCAACGTATAACTCGATGAAATCCGAAAACAAATTAGTACAAAGTGTGTTTAAAATTATTCTGTAACATCTTTTGTATAAAACATGGAAATTACGTAAATGGAAGATTTACATTATTAAAATAACACGTAATTTGTTACAGTATTTTATTTAATTAGATTAAACACAACTTTTTCTTATTATTGGAAATAATATCTTTTGATTAAAACGTATATTTAATATATGGAAAAGGCAATAAGCACATGAAAACTAGCTCATGAAGAAAGTGGAGTAGTTTAAATTCCAAACTATATGCTGTACTTAATTTCAAGAGCTGGTAATGGCCCAGAAGCTATGGCACACCGACAATGCGATCACAGAAATAATCGATATTGGACAGAATATCCTGAAGTAAAGAATTCTGGTATCACTTCGTCCAGAACGTCAAGCCACATAGCGGGCTGCAACGCCATTGATGTTTTCATCCTTGTTGGCAGTGTTTGTGATTGTTAATGCCCACCAAACTTTCCAGAGAATAAGTAAAATAAATGTTAAGACACGCAAGATAGCAAACTTGCTGTTTAGTTTGTACGGTCGTGAAACTTGGTCTTTATTTTGCATAGCACATTTAAGGCGCATTTTGTGTTTTCTTAGATTTGTTGCTAAAACTTTACGAGAATTCAGTGATTTGCAACAAGTCTGTTTTGAGATAAAGCTCTGTTTAACACGTGAGCCTAAGAAAGACGAAGCAGTGAAGAATGGAGAACATTATACAAAAAGAAAGTTCATGTTTTACACGTCTTCTAATAGCCCGATGTGGTACTGAATTTTAGGTTGCTAAACCTGATTAAATGTGTAACTCAGTTTTGTGAGATGGAGAAACGGTTGAAAAGTGTTCACTTGGTAGATCTAGAAGGTAAAGGAGAATTGTATTAAAATATAAGCCAGGATGATTCGCCTACCCAGTTTTTCCAAACAGCAGAATTTTGTTTTCTTTCATTTATGAAGTCGTTATATTTGACTGCCGTAAAATATTGGAAGAATTATCCTTTGATATATACTGACGCTTATCGATCTTCAAATCCAGTTCACTGATAAAAATTTCGGAACTAAAATAAGGAAGCATTTCCGGAATTTATTCTTCATGAAAGTTCATCATTAACCTCATTTTATATTTGAGTGTATTGTTCACAATGACAGTAGTGGTCTGAGTACTTGTGGTGAGAGGAAATGACGACACCTTTCTCTCCAAGGACCCAATACTGAAGGAAATGCTGTGCAATAAAAGAGTGGTGTTCTCAAATATTTAAATGATCATACATTCTCACATGATTTGTTGCATTTAAAACTAATTATGATTTCTGTTGATTACTGGCTCGTATCACTTTCGTCGCTGTGTGTCTTGAAGTTCGGCTCTGAAATTTTAGGGCTTGTAAATAAGTTATTATGCCGGTCCCATTGGCCGCGCGGTCTAAGGCGTAGGTCTGCGGCCGCTCGCCTCCTGAGATCGTGGGTTCAAATCCCACCGGATGTATGGAAGTTTGTCTGTTGTGAGTGTTGTGTGTTGTCAGGTAGAGGTCTCTGCGACGAACTGATTACTCGTCCAGAGGAGTCCTACCGAATGTGGTGCGTCGTTGTGTGTGATCTAGAAACCTCAAGCATGAGGCCATGGCCCGCGTTGGGCCGCAGCGCGACAGGAAAAAAAAGTTATTATACTCTACAATGTATACATTTTAAAGTGCCGTAAATCACGGACAGTTTTAAAGGAAGATTAACTGCTGGTATTCGGATAGATGGAGACTTGTTGCATAACTTATCTCGGATTTCGTATTTTAATCGAAGGCATACCGTTTTGTTTCAATATTCGCAATAAAACAAATTGATTATTCTGTCAAGAACACAACAATAATATATGATATTGGAGTCTTAAAATGGCAATATGTTTCGGTCTTTACCAAGACCATATTTTGGCCAACGTACATACCTAAAAGGTACAATCATTGCGTACTTGATGGAACCTTTTATCTATATACGTTGGTCTGAATATGGTCTAAAGAAAGACCGAAACATGTTGCCATTGAAAGTTACCAATATCGTACACTATTTTTGTGGTTCTAATGGAATAAACTCTTTGCTTTTTCGGATTTCGTAGTATTCACAAGGATTGTATACAATTGGTTGAAAATTTAGAATGAAACTACCAATGGAGCCGTCATATCATACGCACACATATCACATTCACATATACTGCCATTCCGTTTTGTCTTATGACTACTAATTAGCTGTACACACAGATCTTGACCAGAAAATTGACGTCTTTGTACTACCGTCACGAAAAGCGGACTGAAGATAATTTTCGGCCTCCAGAAGCTGAATTTTACGTTGTATGGTGTCGTACAGATATACAAGTCAAAGGGTTCTCTACGAATGTAACAGAAGTCGGAAGTATAGGGAAGGCAGCCACTTCTCCTCATTAAACATTTGCCTTCCCTAATGCGAGTTTCGTTTCGCAGTGCTACCGTCAATATGACGACTGTTCCACAGTGGAATATAAATTAATAAAGCGGAAGCACTGGCAAGTGTATTGATCCGCAAAAACTGCCATTGAAATCCCCCGCAAGTTCGTACTGAATTCTGATCACGATATATCACATTTACGATATACAGCTATTGACTGATGTCTGATTATTAGGTGGCATAATGATTAAGCAATTAGAATGTTTTAACTGTAGTGTTGTACAGAATTAAAAGGGCTGTTGGTGAGTAGTTAGGGATTTGGAAGTAAGCTGCACCAGCCTTAAGACTGTTCCTATTTTAGCCTGGAGAGTTTAGGGACTTAACGTTAATTGACTATAGAATGTGAACTTCGAGGTCTACAGACCAGCATAAAATAATATTGGGAAGAGGTTCATGATAAAAGAGTGTGGTAAGAAGGGAATACTAGCCCTTTTGAAAGTAGTGTTCGGATATTCGTTGGGACAAGTTGAAGAAAGGCAACAAAATCGTCAGTCAGACATTGGACAGATATTCAAACCTCGTAGCCTGCTCCACAGATACAACTGTAAAAGTTTACTGACTTTGTTTGATATTCATTCCCACTGCCATAGTATGTTCGTACGTCTGAATGAGATTTTATATTCCCTGTTTAACTTCCAGTATTATACAGTATAAAGGTGCAATTCTTTGCTATGTTCACACACTTCAAACAAAATCATTATATCACAATAGGCTTGCACGTTATGCCTCCAACTAATTTTTGTTTGTTCATATAAATATTATTTTATTGATAACCACTTGAAAGATGTCATTTATAACGGAAAATAGGCTGTAGAGGATGGTTGTTTGAGTGTTCTGATGATTCTATTCTTTTTATGGGACATATAAGCAATGAATGACTTAGAAAACCTGGTTAAAAGGGAATTAAAAATATATGCCAATATTGCGGGAACCAGTTATTTATAAAGTAACAAAAATGACGATACCTCATAATACGGTCAACAGTTAAAGAAGATAATTGTGTCAAAATACAAGCCTCATTTGCGGCGGTCCTAGTAAGATATTGGTTATTTAGACATCGTGCCTTAACAATGTCTTGTGTATCACCATAGAATTCCTTGATATACTTTGTGGTACAAACTTCACTCGCAACTCAGAAGTTCGCACAACACTCCGCTATAATCATTGATCATCGGGGAATAAAAAATATGAGATTCTGTAAGCGTTAAAAGTGATGGTTTTATTCAGGCCTTTTAATCCGGCAAATGAGAGAGGATTAATAACTGCACAAACTGATGTGACGCAACAGGCTTAACTTTTTTTAAAATGTTACTTACTTACTTACTCCATGGTGCAGAGTCCTTCTTGAGAAGCTAACTGGTTTGCAGCTAGTCAAGAAATTCCCCGCATTTCACGGAACCCGAAGGTTCATTACCGCGCTCACAAGCGTCC
>Ga0123357_10003126_pt1 | contig 18797 bp, 11 predicted proteins | sample TergutEmb28metaG_FD_89873 | JGI IMG/M metagenome (GOLD analysis project Ga0123357, IMG submission 89873) | Embiratermes neotenicus P4 segment gut microbial communities from Petit-Saut dam, French Guiana - Emb289 P4 | ecosystem: Host-associated > Arthropoda: Insects > Digestive system > Gut ...
ATTTTTTTTTTTTTTTTTTTTTTTTTTTTGCCAGCAGCAGTTCTGATGATTGTTGACATTCACATAATCGATGCTCTACTGTATTCATACGCAGTACAGAATATAAACAACTATAAACCTATACCCAGAATGACTATTACATAATTTTAATGTTATAATCATTCCAACAAGGGTGATGCACTACCTAGATTAGCGTGCTGGACTTCTGTACCTTTGCTCTAAAAACTCGCTGAGGATGGCAACCCAATGCCTAAACATGTACAAGTTTAATACTTGTGATCAATTGTATTTTATTAATTGCATATGTAGGCTGATGTATTAATTGTAAGAATATGCAACATATGAGTAACATAAAATTTATTGTAACATGTCATAAGCTCCAAATTTAGTAACATCATTCATATATCAGTCTGAAACAGACACATTAACCTTGTATTCATAAGGATACATGCTATAAGAGTCAGAACTCAAAACACATAATTACCATGGTCAGCTGAAAATTCCCACTGATAACTTTTTATTATACTGGTGAAAATGAGGGATATCAGTGTAGGCCAATACAATCCAGCTTCATAGGCCAGCTGCAAATATCTCAAGGTTTCAGAAAGGTGATCCTTATGCTAGTATAAAGATTTTCAATAGTCTCACTTCCATTATGTCAAACCTCAGAAATGAGAAATTACATTTCAAGGTAGCACTATGAAAATACCTTATTAGTCATTATTTTATGAACTTGCTAAATTTCTGAAGCAGAGAAAGGATATTTTTCATGACTATATCTTATAATCTATAAATTGTATTTTATGTCTTATGATTTGTACTTAAGATATTTGCAATTGTATTACAATTTTGGTACAAAGTTTTTAAATCTGCGTTCTATTTTATGTAATGGACATGTGTGTTTGGCGTGTGTTGTTATTTCTCTTACTTTGTTTGTTTTTGGGTACTGTACTATTGTGACTTGTTTTATATCTGGCTGTCTTATGACAGGTTTCTGGAACTACAAAATACATGAATGAATGAATGAATGCAGGAACAAATGTATGTATATATATGTATGTATATATGTATTATGTATGTATGTATATATGATATATGTAAGTATATATGTATGTATGTATGTGTGTGTGTGTGTGTGTGTGTGTATGGATGTAGTTATGTATGTATGAATGTATATATGTATGTATGTATGTGTGTGTGTGTGTATGGATGTAGTTATGTATGTATGAAGGTATGTATGTACATATGTTTGTATGTGTGTATGTATATATGCATGTATGTATGTACATACACATGTGTATGTGTGTGTATGGATGTAGTTATATATGTATGAAGGTATGTATGTACATATGTTTGTATGTGTATGTGTGTATGTATATATGTATGTATGTACGTATGCATGTGTGTGTGTGTGTGTGTAGCGAAATCTCATGTGGAGGATTGAATTTACTTTACGAGTTAGTACGAAACCATACAGCTAATAAAGAAAGGTGCAGCACAATTGCATGTTGAAGTGAAGAAAACAATTGCCATTTGAAATACAGATGGTCTTGTGTCTTCCATTACAGTTAGTGCCATCGTACTAATTGCTACCAACACATAAGCTGCAGTGAAACTTAAAATGCAGTTTCTAGAGTAGGGAGAGTAATACAGACATTGAAGTCTGAAAATAAGATGGGTCAGGCACTGATCAACTTATGCATTAGACTAGAACTTGAAGTTACTTCTTTCACTGTAGATACATATTAAGTAACTGTTTCTTCTGTTACAAGAAAACTCTTCATAGTACGATGTAATGTCTGAGAACCAAAAATATTTACCATTAATAATGTGCATAATGTACTTCATGTCTTATGAAAGCATAAGAAATCAACAAATATGTTCTATAAAATCTATAAGTAACAGTTACAGTTTGGTAATTGTATCCCCTAAGTGAAAGTGCATAAAATTCACATCACACACCTGCATTTATCCTTGTGAATATGAAGTTATAAAATTGACAAACCTCCATATGTTTCTCAGCTTTTAACATTTCACAACATTTTTGCCCTAAGCACAGTGGGAGTACTACAGTAATGATGCAGTAGCAGCAGCAGCAGCAGCGGCGGCAGCAGAAGCGGCGGCAGCAGCAGCAGCAGCAGCGCAGCAGCAGTAGTAGTAGAAGAGCAGCAGCGTCATGATTGTAGTCAATGTCATCATCATCACCATCATATACGGGCAACTACATTTCAGAACAATACTGGTAATACGAATGGGAAAACAAATCAAATATCAACACAGAATACATGAAGGAAACAAATATGTTAATATAAATTTACGTAAAGTACATTAATCACACTGCTACATTATAGCAACATACTTCTAAAATCCATATTCTTGAATCATGAAAATTTTTACCATATTAGCACACAATCCACTATACTGGATATGGGACACCATCTGCCAAGATTTAATGCAGCAGAATATACAACTAAACATAACCACAGACAATACTGTTCTAGATCAAGAAAGTCAGTAATCTTTGCAACACAAATGTTCACTTTCAGTTATACTTGCAGGCACAAGACAGAATATTATTCCTTGCACTGTTCCTTTACACAAAGGCAGTGTTTCTACATTTATCCAAAAACAGACATTTTGCAAACTTTTGCTGCATTTTACAAAAACCTTTACAAGCCTTTACAAATGAATGTAATGTTTAAAAAACATCTGTGCACCTATGAAAAGAGAAAATTGAAAAATTATCTCCAAGTGGTGTGGCACACATTTTCTGGTTTCATACAGCTTGACAGTGAAATAACCATTTTGTCTACTCTTCGCAAGAAGCACTGTGCAAATCATAAATGCATTTACTGGATATGATATGCAAACCATTGACATTAATGTCTTGCTTCATTCTGTTTTCTGTGTAACAGGTGGAAACTCAGTGTCATCATCAAATCGGAATCCTCCCTTTGGTGGAGATTCTGTTGCAGCTGCCATCTCACGGAACCTCTCAGACTCTAAAAACAACCAATGAAAAAATGCTTTAAGTCCACAGACAAATAATTTATCAGCTTTTCTCTCGAAGTTTAATGAAGTGAAAATCCAAGTTACAGGTACTTAGAACATGAGGACTAATGTAAGAGAAATGCCTAGATACACTTGGAACATTAAAAATATCTGGTATCATTCACTCTATGAACTTTTTCCATCACCCCAAGTTTAAAACAAAAATTAAAACTCATCATTTTATGCAAAGGATCAGTCTCCATCTTTAGATAAAGGAGTAAGGGCAATACCTCATCAGTTGGATCAAATAGGCAAAGATATTTTAAGCCTCTGGATCCAAGGTTCAGAAGAGCTATGCCCCTTGGTTTTGCCAGAGGAAAGGGACTAATCCTGTCCTGAAAACAGTGTGTCCAAAGAGTGCATGATTCCAAACTTGATATAACACTGTCAGAATTCTACAGAATTGTGTTACAAACATATGTGAATTTTATCTTCATTACTTCACCATATCTAAAAGCTGAATCATTGAAGAAGGTTACAAAATAGTATTAAAAGATAAAAACTATGTACCGTGCCAATTTGCTTCCTTTCAATTTATCCAATTATGAATAAAATAAAAGATATAACTTCTATTTATTTATTATATATAAAATAACCTGTGTTAATTACCAGTATAACATTTAATGAACATCAAGATCACAAGATGCAAAACCTTGTGGCTATGTGTCAGAAAAGAATTTCATAAAGAATGGATTAGTTCTGCACATCCCTCATTAATAAGAAAATGTGAAGAAAGGGACTGAAACAGAGTAATATTGCAAGTGTTCATTTCATAAGACATACCATCACAAACACTTATGAAACTGGTGGTGGAGAGCATAAGAATAGGCTGGAAAATTGTGACTGTGGGCCAAGATTAATTCTCAATTTTTCTGACACTTTTTCATAAAAACCGAAGAATGTTCAAGGAAATGAAAAATTCAGTAGGCAGCTTTTACTTCAAGTTGCATTAGGTGTGACAGCATGCCATTATCCTCTGTGAACAGAAGTTGTATTTTGACAACTGAGAACTGGAAGATTTTATTCATAGCCAAGTTTTCATGATGTATTTTGTGGTTCTTAGTTGACATGTTATGCTTTCTAGAACATGGTGTTGAGGAGAATTTGGACCTAGGAGGGATGAGGTAACAGGGGAGTGGAGGAGATTGCATAACGAGGAGCTAATGACTTGTACTCCTCACCCAATATTGTGCGGGTGATAAAATAGAGAAGAATGAGATGGGCTGGGCATGTGGCATTTATGGGTGAGGGGAGGGGGGTGTATAGGGTCTTGGTGGGGAATCCGGAGGGCAGGAGACCACTGGGGAGACCTAAGCGTAGATGGGTGGATAATATTAGAATGGATCTCTAGGAGGTAGGATGTGGGTATATGGACTGGATTGGGCTGGCCCAGGATAGAGACAGGTGGCAGACACTTGTGAGTGCGGTAATGAACCTTCGGGTTCTGTGAAATGCAGGCAATTTCTTGACTAGCTGCAAACCAGTTAGCTTCTCAAGAAGGACTCTGCACCATGGAGTAAGTAAGTAAGCAGCACAGTGCAAAGAACCTGTGAATTAAGTGCCAAACCTTCCATGCAGGTTAAACTACATCCCTAGCCTTGCACTAGTAAGTTCTCAACAAGTCAGACTGTATATTCTATCACAATGTACAAAGTGAGTGTGAAGCAGTCTAAACACAACTATATTTGGTATCTGTACCTAGCGATGGTGAGTAGCTATCAGCAACTACATGTTTTGGCCATCATGGTGGTCATCATCAGGTTGTACAAACTAAAGTAGATAATTTAATATAATATGCAATTTCAATCAGCTTAATATTCATTAATCTTTTTTTTTAATGGCTAGTAATAATACTTTGAGTATTTTGGAGGTGTAGAGTACACAGTCAGTCGAGCTAGTTGACTTGCAGTACACTGGTGCATTGTTGTTGGTCGTCTTCTTGATAGGCATAATCTAGTGGCAGGTGGATGTGTGCTCCGAGGCATGGAGAATTACGTTCCTTCTGTGGAGCATGGAAACATATAGGGTGGTGAGATGTATGTGTGTGGTAATGAGGAACTATGCAGGGTAAATAGTAGCCAGGTACTTACGCATGGGAGGTAGAATCTTCTGCTGGCATGGAGGTTGGTGTACCGTAGCTCATGATGTGCAGAATATGCTGTGGTTTTTGCACACTGTTCACTGTGGTAACCAGTGCACAGAAACCACAGCATATTCCGCACATCATGAGCTACGGGACACCAACCTCCACGGCAGCAAAAGATTCTACCTCCCACATATAAATACCTGGCTACTATTTACCCTGCGAAGTTCCTCATTAACACACACATACATCTCACCACCCTATATGTTTCCATGCTCCACAGAAGGGACGTGACCCTCCATGCCTTGGAGCACACATCCACCTGCCACTAGATTATGCCTGTCAAGAAGCCGACCAACACACAACAATGCACCAGTCTACCGTAAGTCAACTAGCTCGACTGACTCTGAACTCCACACCTCCAAAATACTCATAGTACTATTACAAGCCATAACCAAAAAAAAATATGTACGATTAATGAATGTTAAGATGTTCAAGACCTCGACATCAAGCTGACTGAAACTGTATATTATATTAGTTTATCTACTTTAGTATGTGCAACCTGACAATGGCCACCATGATGGCCGAAACACGTAGTTACTGATAGCTACCCACCATCGCTAGCTATAGATAACAAATATAGTTGTGTTTAGACTGCTTCACACTCACTTTGTGTACTGTGATTTAATACACAACGGGGATGTTGCATCTCAAAATTGTGTATTCTTAATCCACTTAATAATTTATCAACATCACATAACTGTGCATAACTTCTGCAGTAGTGCAAAAATTAAATTACAAATAAGCAATGCTTGCACTGGTAATATACATTATGGTATAATTTATCTTAATTATGCATACAGAAGTATAGACAATTATGCAAATACCATAAAGAAGAGAATAATGGTAAGGCATAACAGAATGAACAAGAGTAACATAATGAAAAATATCAAACAATGTAATAACATACAAGAAAATGTTTACAAAGCAGAACTCCAAATAAATACTACCATATGGCACTGAAAAACACAGCCAATACAAAATAGATATAGACACGTCCTCAATTTTACAGTTCCTTTCAATCACGATGCTCACATTTATTTCTCCTCCATAGGTACATAAATACTGTACAACTAGAACTGCCCAAACTGGCACTAAATCCCATAACTTTCCATTCACTCGGCTTGCTTTATATAACTAAAGGTACAAATGATATACCATCTTCCACCTATCACAATGTCTGTTTTGTTTGCAAACTTGTTGTTATTAATTTATGTTCAATGTTTCTGGCAGGGAAATACTTTTTTTTTATTGTGTAGTAATCATTTCTTCATACATGTATTACACTATACAATTTAGAATGACACAAAAGCATTAAATGAAATAAATTACACAGTTTTCTTCATCCCTTCAGAAAAACTAAGATTATAATTTCGTCCTTCCTCTTTTCCCTACTGTTCATCACCATTTCAATATCATAAAATAAGCATCAACAAGGAACTTGTCTAACATTCCGACAGGATACAGGGTTTCCAGAGAGTCTCTCATGGTCTTTGAAGTCCATATTCTTTTTAACTATCATGCACACTCAGAAAACAAAGCAGTGGAATGATGGTTAACTTAAGAAGTTAGAGGCACACCAGACATCCAACCCATACAATCCTACATATCTCTGCAAATACTACTTCAACAGCAGCAATGTTCTCCTCTTTTAAGTTACCCACAGCTGGCACACTTCCTAGTACACCCAAGCATGGCATGCTTGACACAATCATACAAAACATTTGCAAGATCTCAAATCTGGTGATCTCAGAGACTGAAAGATGGTGCTTCACCTCCCTGTCTGATGCCAAAGAAACATGACATTCAGTGCATCATGAACACTGTAACCTCGCTGAAAAATTCCAACTTTGTCTTCTTCCAAATCTGAAGAGGCCCACAAAAAGAAGTCATGGGGCATCAAATATGGCAAACTTGGAGATCAGGTTATTGGACATGATCTGCCACCTATCTTCTTATGAAGGAAAACTCGGCCCTTCTAGCATTATAAAATGACATTAAAGATTTTCAAGATTGCCTCATTACATCAACACTATGACGCACTCAATGACAGGTCTCCTGTCATTACGCAGGGAGCTCATATTTGATTTGATGTCCCCTCACTTTTTCTTTGTGCAGTTGTATATGAGTCAGTCTGCCAATTACTTTAACTCAAAATGTATAATACATTCCTTAAAACCAAAAAAATCCTCAGGTTGCGATAAAATAACAAGTAAGATATTAAAAGCTTGTGCATCTCTCATTAGTCACCCATTAAGCTACATTTATAATCACTCACTGTACAGAGGCATTTTCCCTGACCGTCTTAAAATTGCAGTGGTAAAACCACTTTACAAGAATGGAGACAAAACCAGCATGACAGATTATAGGCCTGTCTCATTAATAACGGTTTTTTATGGTACTCGAGAAAGCTATACACAGTAGATTAAGCCAACACCGGGATACAACCAACATACTGGTCACAGAACACTACGATTTTAGGAAAGTGATATCAACTGAAGATGCTGCCTTCCAACTGACATGTGGTGTATTCAAATATATTAAACAAAAAATGCATGTTGGAGGAATTTTTTGTGATTTGGCAGAGGCTTTTGATTGTGTGAACCATAAAATTTTGTTAGCTAAATTACACTTCTACGGAATTCAAGGAGTATCTGAAGTTTGGCTCAAGTCCTATTGAACTAACAGAAGGCAGAAAGTTGGAGTAACATCGCCTAATACAGCTCAAAATTTTTCTCTGACTGGTGTACACTGCAACATGGAGTTCCCCAAGTATCAATTCTAGGGCCTCTACTGTTAATAATACATATAAACTACCTACCCCTGATAATAAATTCTGTATTAGAACCAATATTATTTGCTGATGATAAAAGTGTCATAATTTCAAGGAGAAATATCGAAGATTTCCATTCAGTGTCAAATTCAGTTCTGTCTCATATGATTAAATGGTTTGCTGCTAATAATTCAGTTCTAAATTTAGGTAAAACAAATGTAATGAAATTCATAACAAGGAATTCAGCACATTCTACATTTCATATTGGTTATAAAGAAAAGAATATAGAAGAGACAGTGAATACAAAATTTCTTGGTTTACAAATTGATAACCATGTAAACTGGAAGAACCATACTGAGGAAATGATTCCTAAGTTAAGTGCAGCCTGTTATGCCATAAGGTCAATGGTCCATATCAGTAACATGAACACACTCATTCAGTTTACTATGCATATGTTCATTCTATTATAAAAGATGGAAGAATGTTTTGGAGTAATTCTCCCAACAATGGGAATATTTTCCCTTTACAAAAGCAAATCCTCAGAATTATGGCTGATGCAGAACCCAGAACCTCATGTAGAAGTCTATTTAAACAACTAGAGATTCTACCTGTTCCATGTCAGCATACACCTTCATTAATCAGCTTCATTATCAACAATCAGAATTTTTTTTTAACAAATTCATCTATACACAATATTAATACAAGGAATAAACATAATCTTCATAGGCCAAATGCCAACCTAACTTGTTTTCAAAGAAGTACATTCTATGCTGGCATAATAATTTTCAACAGTTTACCACCTACTGCGACAATCTTGAGACGTGACATGGAAAAGTTTAATGCAGCATTAAGAAAAGACCTACACACACACACACACACACACACACACACTTCTTTTACTCTGTTGATGAATTCATTACATGTAAAGAAGATTTATAATACTATTTTTTGTAAAATGTTTGTAGTATTTTACACCGTAAATTTGTATATTTGTGTATTTATGACTTATTCTGCAGCTTTCTGTCTTTATGACACACTAATGGATGCATGGAATGTATGTATGTATATATGTCAAAGAGTGACACATTGCAGGTGCTCAAGCAGTTAATGTCAGAACTGTCAGAAATATGTGGGCTGAAACCAATCACTTTATGAGTTAAATTCCATTTCACTTATTTGAAACAGTGTTCATTGTTTCAAATTAGCACAATGATCAAGTAAAGACAACCAACTAACACTCCCACCCCCAACCCCAAATGACTCTGGATACACAGTATAACAGGGAAGTCTGGGAAGAATAGTGGTGCCTGCTTTCCTTCAAACATTTGTATTGATACAATACAGATAACATGAACTCTACAATTAAGTGTTTTGTGTACAATTTATACTAGTAAGATTCTGCTTGTATATCCTCAGTTTCCTGGTTGTAATTATTTACTGTTTCCCAGAGACTTTACAGGTATGTGCATAATCTGTAGCCATGGCATGTTCACATGTCCACTTGCACTGCTTCATTAGTTATCACAACCTAACTCAAAGCCAGATGTTGATTCCGCACAACTGCTATACTGTGCAGGCTTATACCGAAGGACCTCTTTTAACAAACGCTATGTATTTTCCAACAATAAACTGCCACATAAACAAGAGCTGGAACAGCAGTAAGTATGGTAATAGGCTACAGGGTAGAGGTACAAGGAATCACGCTGCAATTCCTGGCAAGGACGCGAGATTTCTCTTTTCTCCAAGGCACCCAGATTGGCTCTGCAGCTGACCCAGCCTCTTATTCATTGGGTACAAAGGCCTCTTTCCACAGGAGTAAAACAGACGAGGCAAGACGCTGATCACATATCCCCATCACGAAGAATGAGCAGTGCCATATTTATTTTTCTCCACATTGTCTTCATGATGAGCACACACACAATTTCACTTTATTTTGCATGGCTGCTAAGACTGTATTATTCATAGCAAAGTAAATAGTTCAAAGGTGGGGTGGCAGCTAATCACATAATGTTCACAGCAAGTTTCAATTGGCTGAAAATGTATCACTTGTAAGGCATGATAATACCATAAAATTATTTTTCCTTGTAAAATATGGTAAAAGGACATATACAGAAATTTCATTCAATTTTTCCTCTGTTGCTTGATTTGGATTCTCAAAAGGTTTTCAGACAATTATTTAACTTCAACAGTCTCTATTTACAAGGATATTTCTGTACAGAGAAATTAAAATGTCTAGTCTTTGAAATTCTTTGTGCAATAGCCAGAAACATTAATCTGCATTACCCCTAGTTTAAAATAAATGTACCAAAATACAATGTAATCAGATCTTTACAATTAATACACGAACTCCAAAAAGTAAATGAAACATACCATCATAAGAGTAACATGAAGCTAACTCTAATATGCAGAGTGTGGGCCCCAAAAATATGATGAATTCATTCACTAAAAGAATTACATGGTAGGGGTCAGCAAATGTCAGGCACTTAGTTGGCACATTACTAGAGATTTTAGTGTTATTTCATGATTATATGCATTAAAACTTATTATGACAGCAATAATACGTTATTCTGCTACAGCAATGTATGGAGTGATATTCAGTGACTGTTATCAAACAAGCTGAAAACATTCCTGCATCCATTTGTTTACACATACTTTAAAACATTTTATCCTTTACATTTGTAGAAATCTATAGGAAATTCATGAAATGAGTATGTTATTACATTGTTATGAAGTTGCATAGCCATGTTATGCTCCAGACATACCCACAGTACCTGATATGGAGCCCGGAGAGCAGCCTTTCAATATTCCAGCGTAGCTATTTATGGAGCCTGGAGAAGAAGGCAATAAAACAAAACACGATGTGTCAGTTTACAACTGGGTCAGGACATGGAGATATAGGAAAGATATGGTGCAGTGCCATGAGTCCAAATCAAGTGAAATTAATCTTCAATCTAAACAATATCAGAGTTTTGAATTTTAGTTTATTTAGACTTCAATCATTTACTGCCAGTTTTCAATAAGTACCAGAATTCCAGAGCCTTCAAAGAGTTTATATTAAAGTGTACTCTATGGTACTAAAGCACTAGTGACCACATATTAACTAGGGGCAATGGTGTAAATAATGGCAAAATTCCAATGTTCAACAAACTTGATTACACATGTGCTATTACAGTAGGGCAATATATTGGTCAAGAGGGTTTACATTTATACAACAGACACAAATACCTTAAAGATTTTAAAGGAAGTATAGAAAAGTTTACAACAATCTGTAGTATTTTTGAAAGGCATTCTTTGTTTCCTTGTGTTCTTGAATCATAAAAGTCTACTGTTCAGAACTAGTCAACAACAGGGACATGTTATACAAAAGTGTATATTACTGTTACTTGCAATTAACATTGCACACCATAAAGAGAATCACAGTTCATATTATGTACTAATTTTTCATACTGTGAGACATTTTAAATAAATATGATTATGTGATTGAGTGTCATGACAAGTAGGTTGCTGTGGATCGAAAGGGTCAAAATTCAAGCTTACTGACAAACATTTAGTATACCTCTAACATAAAACTTAATTAAAATTGGTGGAAATCATCACACAGTACCCATTTTATGCACAAGGCACTCAGAAAACATAAAAATATGTAAATAAGACTGCATTATTCATTTACACAAGGGAAAGCACTCATGCTGCAAAGGCTTTATTCTTACAATGATCTGAAAGTATGAAGGGTTGTGTGTACCACACCCACCTTCCATTATGAAATGTGGTAACTTCTTCTGTAGAAACAGGCAATTTTTCTCAATGGCTCAGCAATGTATGGAATCTGAAGCTCTTATGGTGGTATCACAATTATAATTTCTGGAATGTAGCATCATGTAATTCATGGAAAGATTCCAAACCACATGAAGTCACATCCCAGAAAACCATAACCACAGCAATGCAGTTTATTTACCAAGAAGTTTTCACACAACTTAAATATTCTCATTCACAAACATTAATCTTTGTTCATATATTGGTAATTTCATTCAGGGAGACTGCTGACATCCTTCATAGGTTTTTCTTTCCTGGGGTGCTAAATTTTTCACTGGACAGAAAATTTGTTTATGGACCTGGCTGCTTGCAAATACTGTCATTAATTACCTTACTGCATCATAAGTATAACAGTCTGTGGACTGCATAAATCACATACACTGATAATAATAATAATGACAAAACACATCTAACTTCAAATCTATGTACGACTTAAACATATTAGAGAGAGTAAGTTTAAAAAAAGTTTGTTCATCGTCAACATAATAAAGAAACAGAACACACGCAAACTTCAATGGAAATGTTGAGCCATATTTTAAAATATTTTAAAAGCATTAATTTTCAGTACCCTACACTGCAAAATTAAAGACAGAATTGGGAGCATAAAAGCACCATTACACAACAATATTTGCAAGAATGTCATTATCAGTCTGCACAGTACAAAAAAGACAAAATCACATTTGAATTTTTTACACAAAAGTCCAGTTTTTTATTTAACATATTGTTCCTACAACTAAAACTAATTTGTCCATTCAAAGTGAAAGCAAGGGGGGTGGGGGGAGCAAGCAAATAATCTGGTATATTCTTTCATAGAAAACAGTAAATTCATGCATGTTGGTGTATGTTCCAATTCAAATACAATCTCACACTGAGGAATAATTAACAATTCTTTAGCTTTCAAAATATACGTTTTTATAAAAAGATTTAAGGATTTTGCGGCACTAACAGGCTCCTACCACTACTGCTATAAATAACGGTGCTACATGTAATAAACCATGGAAATGTTAATACTTGTAACTTCTGCCAAAAACAATTTTCATAATTTTTACTCTTACCAAAATAATTACTGTTTTCAGGGTATTATTTTCATCATAGAAACAGAAAATAATTGGTTGACTAAACTATTATAAAATGAAAAAAATTGAGATTCTTCTGGTTTAATGCAAACCTTCTTCATTTTTCGTGTCCATATCATAAAGCTTAAAAATTATCACCCATGTTTCTCCAAACCTTGACCTTGCTTTCCTGCTATGCTTGTAGGTTCTGTTATCACCAACACTTCTTTACTAGCAAACGATCTAATCTAAAGCTTAGATGGGTGTGTCCGAAAAACATGAAACAGTGTAAGATGCCACACAGCAAAACCTACAGTACTGTAATAAACAATAAAATGTGTGCTGATCAGCCTTCAGAATTCCATTACACCTGGTTATGTTCTATCTGTGGCACCTGAAATATATCAAAAACAACTAATATCAGTTTTAGCTTTGTCTGAATTTCTTTCTGCTTCAAAACAACTTTTATGTAGACTACACTTGTAACATTTAATAAACTATGCAAATATTAAAGGATTAATACAAAAAGTTGTAGCTTAGTGAGCTACATCAGGAAAGCAATTAATAATTTCAATTAAATACTGATGTCAGTTTTAAGAGAATTATTGTAGTCTCTAGCAACAGCCTTTCGATATAGTCCTTAATTTTGCTACATATAATCTAACAGCTATATTAACTATCACTTGAAATTATTCATTAGTGTATCAAACACAATGCCTCATGCATTTCTGAAGCAACGAAATGAAACAATGTTTTTGTTACAGATGCACACAACTGTGGCCAAAATTTGTGCTGTATAATTTTATCGCACAGGCAGCAGAGAGTTCATCATATCCTCATAAATAGGTTTTCTAACATCCATTTTAATACTATCTTCATCATACTTTATACAAGCTGCCATTTTTCTTTCTTTTCAAATCAAAAATTTCCTAGAAGTCTATTGCTGCTATGCCTGTTACATACCTAGTCCACATTAACCTTAATTTAATCATTTTCACAACATGATTGGAGGAGTAAAACTGTAAAACCCGTTGGTATATAACTTTCTTCATACCTCTAGCATTTTATCTCTCTTTTGTTCTTGCTTACTGTACTCTGTGTAAACACTTCTGGAAAGAAACTGCATCACTCTTCTCCCCCATCATCTATACACCACATATCTAGCCCCATGTGACAGTCTTCTTTTTTCAAGTACTCAGGCAGATGAGAATTTATGTTTGCAACCAAAGACAAGTTATGCAGATGTAGTATACCAAATTTCAAAAGACAGGACTTCCACAGATACTTCCAATAATAGCAGAACTGTGGGAGTCACTGTCTTACAAACAAGCAGCCTATTACATGTGAAGCGAAACACATGACCCCAGATTGTATCTATATATATTTTACATAGTGAATTATGCTAGAAGAATGACAGATATAACTTTCAATTAGATTTAATACAGTGGCAGTCATTAAAAGTTATTCTTTTCATAAACAGATAAATAGATTCCTTCCACTACTCTAGTAATTCTACCTTATTCAAACTCAGTTCAATACTTTGTCAGCTCCAGAATGTACTATTGCTCTTCCTGACAAAATCAGTTCTGCCTGTTGTTCTGTGCAAAATTGCTGAATATGACAAAATTCAAATGACAAAAAAATTGTAAATTTTTTAAACAACTTGCTTAAAATTTAAAAATTAAATACTTTAACAAGGTGTTAATGGATTTAAAAACTTGAATGTATAATTTCAAATATTACATTTAAAAATGGGGTATGTGGTGGCACAGCTGGTTGAGGCACTTCGCTACAAGTTGGAAGGTCGTGGGTTCAATTCATGATGGTGTCAATGGAAGTTTTCATTGACATAATTCTTCCAGCTGCAATATGGCCCTGGGGTTGACTCAGCCTCTAACAGAAACGAGTAACAGGAATATTTCCTTTGGGGGGGGGGTTAGGTGGCCAGTGCATAGGGCTGACAACCTTACCACCTTCATGTGCCGTCTTGAAATCTTGGAGCCTCAATCTCCTGGAACCCTCTGGGCTTGTCCAGGACTGTAATGGGATTGCTTTACCTTTATCTTTTACAGATAAAAACTATAATGTTAGTTCTGCCAAAAAATGGCCAGAATTATGTCCCATAAATTAGCTTTTCTACATCTCCCTTGAGCTATGATACCCATCCCCCCATTCTACTTGCAGCAATAATATTAACTAAAACAAGCACTTCTAGCTGGTTGACATAGGCCTGAGGGGCTACATGGGAGTAAAACAGTATGTAGAAAGATGGATGACAATTATTAGTGCAAGGTCAAAATGTTCAAAACAACAGCCATGCAGATACAACAACTTCAAATGCAATTACATTTTTGTCACTGTAGGAATTATAAATATACACGTACATTCACAAACCATTTTCTTTTTTGATAATATCCAGCCTTAAAATTGAAGATGTAACAAATTTCAGCAGAGAAAAGTGTAATTTTGATAAGATGTTCAATTAATATTTCATGGCCAAGGAAAAACCAGTCAGGTTGAATACAAATGGGAGAAAGGTTCTTAGGTGTAGGATTTTTACATTAACTTACATTTTATCTGTATGAGTGAAAGAGAAAGAAAGAAACTAGAAGAGCTCCACTACTGACTAAGACATAACTTGTACAGCGTCAATATAGCAGACAGAGAGCAGTATATTCACATTGCTTTTAATAGAAACTGTGCAATCTTCACTACAGCAAGGTACTCAAGTCAAACTACTCACGCTGAACTACCAATAAGATCAATGACTGGACTAAGAGTACAGGCATAATGCCAACCTTATATAAACTCTACAGCACATTTACAAGGCTGTAGCTACACATGTTACAGGTATCTCATTTCAGGTAACAGGAAAGTCACAAAATGAAGGAACAAATTACAGGCAGAGTCAAAAAGGAAATTAAATTTATTAATTACTTAATGTACAACAATGTGACAAACACAAAGTGTATTATTTCTCAAGCCTGCTGATCCCGCCTGCCAAGAAAGTTTTCAGTTCCCATCAAAGCCATGCAAGCACCACAAACTTAACTTCATCATCACTAGCAAATCTTTGTCCACACAAGGCTTGTTTAGGGGTCCAAACACGTGATAATCTTATGGAGCTAGGTCCGGACTAGATTGGGTGTGTGGGTGAAGTTAAAATTTCAGTTGTCCTATTGCTTCAATGGTAGCTGCTGTGTAATGCAGACACAGTGTATCATGGAGTAAAATAACCCCTTTGGATGGTAAACTTCTGCACTTGTTGCAAATTGCCTGCTTCAGCTTTGATTTCAATATTTCAGTGTACAATGCAGTGGTAACAGCTGTGTCTTGCTTAAGATAATGTTCCAGGCCCATTACAGTCGAAAACAATAGTGGCATCACTTTACCTGCAGAGGCATGGGACTTGAATTTTTTAGTCTTCTGAGATGTGGGATATTTCCACTCCATATTCTGTTGTTGACAGCATGATTTTTAATAATGGAACCATGTTTCATTACCTAAGCATTCATCATTTGTTGCAAGAGGTCCTTTCTTTCTTTGCTGTGTCTCTGCAAGAAACTCACAGATATCCACAAATGGTTATGTCTGTGTTCCTCCATTAGCTGTCATGGTACCCTCTTGCACGGACTTTGTGGTAACCAAGGTGATCATGGATGATGGCAAATGCTGATCCTTATCTAATGCCCCTAGTTAATGCAATTTTACTGACAGTAATATGCCTGTTTTCTTCAATCAGTGCATCCACTTCACCACAGTGGTCATCTGCTCATGAAGTCGAAGGCCAGTCTCAGTATTCTTCATCACTAAGAATTTTCATCCCATGCTGAATCTCCTATACATCTTACTTTGTTATGCAGTGTTCACCATATTGCACTAACATTCTCCTATAAATTTCAGATGTTTTAATGTCTTCTGACCACAAAAACATGTCAAAACTTGCCGTTCTACAGTGTTGTAATTCAAAAGTGGTGCCACCATCTATATAGACAATTTGTAAACAAACAAAACACTAAATAAACCTGACAATGACTAGTCACGACAAGGCCTGGTATGTAGTTATTTCTTTACTTTTTGATTCGCCTTTATATTTTATGAGTTTGTTGCCATATTCAAAACCTCCACAACTTTTACATGTAGTCCATTTTGGTTATCAAAATTCCACCAATCCATATGCTTACATGACAGCTTTCTTTACACATGACTTGCAACACTGGTGTAGCATCAAGACACAAAATATGTAAGGAAAAACACTACCTAACATACACCTGCAGGTGTTTATGGAGTATGAAATCTTCTGCATATAAAATAAAACATAAGATGGCTACATGGCATTAAGCCACTGGGGTGTTGAGGTACAGATCCACTCATTCTTAATCTCAGAATTAGGTGGAGGTGCCTGGATAGCCTCATGCCCTGGCTGCTTACCGCTGTGGAATGAGCCACTGCCATCCACTGAATAGGAAGTGGGATGAAACCCAGAGCCAGTCAGGATGTTTTGGAGAAGTGATAAATCTCTTGCCCCTGTTGAGATTCAAACCCCAGGTCCTGCAGCCTGTAGCCTAGTCATTATACTGACTATGCTATCCTGGCTCCTTCACAACAGACGGGGAAAAAACTATTGCATAACAACTAATATTTACTAACATGATTAATCCATCATTATAGACAAGACTCCAATGTAGAATTAACACAAATCATTCTCTACAATGTTATGTGAGGCCCCTATCACCAATGGCCACTTAGTGTTCTCCACCTGACAGTCTAGTAATAAGATCTTGAAATATGGCTGCCCCATTCCCACCCCACCAACTGAGGATTTCAAGTATGCACAGTTTTACATTTTTACCCAATTGTGTCAACCAAATAATACATTTCTATATATCCCAGTTTTTGATTTGTGCACATACAGCTAAATTGATGGCTTGTGCACCTAAATACCCACATTTGATGGAGTATTCAAAACCAAATTCAGAGCACCCAGGTTGCCATTTTGGTGCATATTTTTGCAGCACTTTAGTATGTTTCTATTTTTAAGTAAGAAGCTCACAAAATAATTACGAATAAGAAAAAGACACACATGAAAAATGTAATACAATGAATACAACAAGATCAGAAGCATAATAACACAAGGGAAATGTATCAAACAGTAAACCAATTTAAGAAAGGATATCAACATAAATTTAGCATAATTAGGAACAAAAAAGGAGAATAGACAATGAATACAAAGGAGAAAGCAGAAATATAGAAAGAATATTTTGACAAATTACTGAACACAGAAGAACTAAGGGAATTAATTAAAAAAGGAAATAAAGAAATTAGCGAAGTTGATGTTGAAGTAGAAGAACTTATTATAGAAGAAGTAAAAAAGCCAATAAGAAACTTAAAAAATAACAAGGCGGCTGGAACTGATGGAATACATCCGGAATTAATAAAATATGGAGGAAATAAACTACTGAACAGAATGTATGAACTAGTAAGACAAATCTGGGAGGAGGAAAGGATACCTGAAGAATGGAAAGAAACAATGATAGTTCCTATACACAAAACAGGAGAGAGATAGGTGTGAGAATTACAGGTGAATAGCACTGGGGAATGCAGCTTACAAAATGTTGTCAAATATAATATTGGGAAAAATTAAACCATATATTGAAAAAATTATGGGGGACTAACAAAATGGATTCAGAGATGGAAGATCTGTAATTGACAACATATTTATACTGAAAATAATAAACAAGAAAATTTTGGAATATAATCAGAGTGTACAATATTTATTTATTGATTTTCAAAAGGTGTATGACTCTATATATAGAGATACACTATGGGGATGTATGGAAGAGTTTAGAATTCCTATTAAATTAATAAATATTTGTAAAACATGTGTACAAAAGACAAGAAGTGCAGTTAGAATAGAAGGAACATTGTCATCTTTTTTTGAAAATAAAACAGGCTTGAAACA
>Ga0123357_10003127_pt1 | contig 18797 bp, 12 predicted proteins | sample TergutEmb28metaG_FD_89873 | JGI IMG/M metagenome (GOLD analysis project Ga0123357, IMG submission 89873) | Embiratermes neotenicus P4 segment gut microbial communities from Petit-Saut dam, French Guiana - Emb289 P4 | ecosystem: Host-associated > Arthropoda: Insects > Digestive system > Gut ...
CATGTGTTGAGGGAATAATACAAAAGTAATTTACGATTCATTATCATTTATCAGACATAGTACACGACCATCACACATAATTTCGTCACTGTCTGTTACACATTCGTCTGCACTGTTATAATCAATGACTGTTTTCAGGCAGTCGACCCACATCACTATTGAAATAGACAGTGAATGCATCTCTTATCCTTCTTGCCCTGAAATTTGATCTGTTATTAGATCGTGTGACCTGACGTTCAGTTTCATCAAGATTGGTACTGAATGAATCTTCTTGGTTTTGTAATTCCAAGAGAGATGCCTCCTCTACACCTTCTCTGTCTATGACGGTGTTGTGCAGAACACATATGCATTTTACAATCCTGTCCGCCATATTAGGAGATGTTTCGATAGACTTGTTTAATATTCTCCATTTACCTGCAAGTACTCCAAAGGCACTCTCAACTACTCTCCTACCCCTGCTTAGACGGTAATTAAAAAGTCTCCGGGACTCAGTAAGCTGTCTTCTGGGATATGACCTCATAAGGTAACTAAGCAACAGATATGCTTCATCCCCTAGTATCACAAACGGCAGTTCCACATCTGATAGTGGTAGTTTCCTAGCATTAGGAATATTGAAATTATTGCTGCTTAGAAGCTGATACAGCGAACTGTGACGAAAAATCCCACCGCCTGATTGCTTTCCATAAGCACCAACATCAGTGGCAATGAATCTATACCGGGCATCAGCAAGCCCTTGAAGCCCAATAGAGTAGTAATGTTTATAGTTGTAGCACATGCTGCCTGAATTTGATGGACACTTCAGCTGTATATGTTTTCCATCAGTACTGCCTACACAGTTCGGAAAATTCCACATAAGATAGAACTCGTTTGATGTTGCAAGTAGCATTTCTGTTATAGGTACAGGCATATGAAGAGGGGCCATGGTTTTCCAAATAGCTTCACAAACCTCTTTGATTATGTAATGGACAGCAGAAATTCCGAGTCTGAAGGAATCTGCCAGGGCTGCACAAGACGCACCCATGGACAAAAATCTGCAATTATACATGCAGTGAAAACGCATTCCCATACTTTTTATTTTACAGGCAAAAATGTGAAGAACAAATGGAAACATCTTAGAGACAACTTCTGTGCAGAGCTCAACAGAAAGAATGTGAATAGATCCAGAGATCCTGGTTTATCTCGCAGCAAAAGGGAGTCTCAGGGGAGGTGGTTTAAGGTGTTACTTTTTTTGAGAAATACTTCGAATGCTAGAAAAATGGAAAGCAACATGCAATTGCAATCTAAGCAACTTGATCGGCAGTCAACAGAGCCTGAAAAAGACAGCTGCACTAGTATTGACGATGATTTTGTTGTTGAATGCTCTTCCGCTGACAGTTCAGTGCACACATCAGCACCATCGGAGAAGTCTCGGTCGTCTGCTTAGCGAAGGACAAGGCCTAGAAGTGGGAAGCGCCCATTGGAGGAAGTGATGGTAGAGATTGAAAGGAAGAAACTTGATCTGATGCAGTCAGTGGGCAACGGACGTGAGGACTGGGACAGGACATACCACTTCTTGATGAGTCTCTGGGAACCTATAAACAGACTTCCAGAGGATAGGCAAATGTGCCTCTGCATGAAAATTCAAGAGATGATATTTCAGGAGACCCAAAAACAAAAAGGGACCAAAGTAGCACCTTTCATCTCAAATGCAACTCTTTCATTATGAGGATGGAAGATCAAATCAAGGAGAAAGAGGCCAACACTTGGCAGCCCAATCATTTTTCCAGACTTTCAGAGAGTGACAACTGTGTTATATCCGAAGTTACTCGTTTTTCCATTATCCAACATCCCACGCTTTGTTGTGGGTTCCTTATCATTACCTTATTTAAGTTCACGACGATTAAAGGACATTTAACTGAACTGACAAACAACATACAGTTATAATATCTTACCTTGCATAACAGATTGTTACATATAACAACATCAAATATTATAATAAATATATAATGCAATTATTGTCCTGTTCTGCAGTTCTTATCTTACCTCAGTGTCACCATGAGCCGCTCCTCAGGGCTAATGGACCTTCGAAAATTTGTATTTTGCTTCACAATTGATGTGCGAATTAACTCTAAAATATACTTAAATGTGTCTGGGCTCATTCTGAAGTACCTCCAAAACCTTCCTTCGTCTTTAATTAAGACATCTAGAAGATTATGAAACTTGCTGAAACACTCATGCCTAGAGCTTATATTGTATTGTGCACCCAGAAACGTGTCTTTCTAGTAAATAAGAGGGTTCTCCACCAAATATTGTCCATTAATGAAAATACATGCACTTGGTTTGACTTCCTCGCAGTTCAGAAATGTCAGCTGCACTGCTTTCAGTTCGGGTCGGCTCGGCTTGCAATGTGAATAGTCACTCGCTCGGTCCGGTCAGGTTCAGCTCGGCTCGGCTCAGCTCAGCTTGCAATGTGAATGAGGCCTTAGTGTATGAAATTTGCATATTTCAGACTATAGTCTACAGACTGAAACAATGATGAAATTGTTACAGTTTAGCATTTCATTCACCTTCCAAATAAAGAGCAATAAACTCCATGTTTCGAAAGACATTCATGTCATTTTATTCACTCATTTTGCATAATATTATCACTCTGATTTACAAAACATATATGATTTTTTTGTCTCTACATTTTTAACTTCCTGTAATGAGCAGTTTAGTTTACATTGTGGTGCTGAAAGGTTTGCTGAGGTGTGCTGATAAGTGAGGTGGTTTCCCTTTGTTATCACATGTTGTGAATACCGGTAAAATGAGAGAGAGAACTGCTGGTCACTGTTTTAACAAATGTTATAGGATCTGAATTATTTTTCAGATGGAACGAGATGATAGCTTGACTGAAATTGAAATACTGAAAGATAAGATAGAGAAAGCCCAACTTGCAATGCAGAAAGCAACAGAAGATAAGGATGTAGCAAATAAGGAATTTGAAAGAATCCTTGAAAAGTTTGACAGGTAAGAGAAGTATTATTGTCAGCAAACAAATGTTATAACCTTCATATGATAAAGACTGTTTAAGCAGCTAGCTATGTAACTAACTCTATGGATTACAGTCCTGCTTGAAAAGCTGTTAGTCCCTCACCTAGTTTACAAATTGCTTGTATGTTATGGAAGGCAAAAACTCAATATAATCTCTGCTCCTCTCCAACTGATTTCTTGAAAACCCATTTAAATGTCATTCATCTATGCCTAGGTCTCCCAAGTTGTCTCTTACCTTCACATGTACCCACCAACACACTGTATGAGCCTCTCACCTCCCCCGCACATGACACATGTCTTACCCATATCAGTCTTGTTTCATCACCCAAACAGTATATGGTGAAGAGGCCAGATCATAAAGTTTCTCATTATGCAGCCTTCTCCATTTCCCTGTTACCTCATGGATCTTAGGCGCAGATATCTTCCTCATACCATTTTCTCAACATCCTGCAGCCCTTGAAGCATCACTAATATGTACCAGGCCTTTTTCCATTATCACTGAACACCAATACTCACAAATATCTTCATTGTTATGGTTTCAATGCTCCTGGTCTGCTGCTGCATTTTGTGTTTGAGGTGTATGTGTTCTGTTTCACACGTGTGATTCATGATGTCTTATTGGTTTTAGTTTAGTCACTCATTGCTTGGATTAGTGTTTTCACCTTATTCGAAACATGGTGAGTGTGTTCAGTGACAATGGGAAAAGTCTAGATACATTTTATTGGTGTTTCACGTGTTAAACCATTGTCAAAAGATCATGTGGTACTCTCAGTTTTGTTACTCCCTGAAGGTGCAGACCGCATTTTGCACTCATGTAAAACAGCAAGTAAAATTATGCTTCCATATATTCTAAGCTTTATATTACTGGGCAGCAAATGGGAAGATAAAAGATTCTGGATTAAATGATTGCAGGCATTCCCTGAATTTAATCTTCTCTTAATTTCAGCAAGCATTCATATTTGATTTGTTAGTGTCATTTCCAGATATTTAAACTTTGCACATTTTCAAGGATTTGTCGATGAAACATCAACCTATGCTTGGTTTTCTCAGCATTTACTTCTAGACTAGCCTTATTATTAACAATTAATAAAGGTTCTGTGTTTTTCCACATAGAATTTATGTCTTCAGAAGCCAGTATGTACCAGTCAGTTTGAATCCCTTTTAATTTTCTTGGACCTTTGTAATGGCATATACTAAAGCTAAGCTGTAAAGCAGTGGTGATAAAGCAACCCCTTTTTACAGAGCAGTCTCATTAGGAAACGTTTGAGACAAATATTTGTCTATCCAGACTTAAATATTTTTATTAATCTAATCAGTTTCATCTGGATACCAAACACAATGTGCTTATTATACAAAACCTCCTCCCATTTTGCAGTTTATAAATAGCTGATGCACTGCCCTGTTGCATTCCCATTCTTTCTAAAGTATTTAATGACTACAGAATATATGAACAGTAGTAGATCTGCTATGTCAAAATCCACAGTGATGATCCCCAGTAATTTTGTCTACAATTGGAGTTAACCTTGAGAGAAAAATATCCAATAATATTTTTTATGTAGTTGTTAATGCTGATATGCCTCAGTAACAATAGTCTGTCATATCACCCTTCTTGTAAACAGGTTCAGTGATTGGCTTGTTCCACTGTTGGGGCAATTCTTCATTATTCCAAATAAGTATGTGGATCTCACAATGCAATTTCCTGCCTTCTGCCTGACTTAGTTCTGCTGGAATTTCATTCTGGTGATTTACATCTTCAAGGGTTTTCAGTAGCCATCTCAACCACAGAGGTATTGGGCTCAGGCACAAGTAACTCTGCTGTATATGTTTAAGACTGCATATTGTTAACTCCCATGTACATTTAGCAACTGAGAAAAACGGTCCTCTGCTCATTCAAAATACTGTGGGAGTCTACCAGCAGATCACCCTTGTTCAGTTTATTGATGGTCCTTTCCTGGTCTCTGATATTCTTGTTTTTACTGTTAGTTTCAAGTTTATTAAATTTACCTCTCAAAAATTCTTGCCTTTATTCCTGAAATCTGTACTAAGGTCATTTCTCACATTGTTGATAAGCATAAATATGGCTTGGGTCCTGTTACCACACAGCAATACAGGCTGCTTCTGTTGCTGTACAAATTTGCATATTCTTTATCAAACAAATGATTTATGTTTGTACTTACCTAGACTGTCTTTAGCTGAGATCTTGATAATCCCTCAAATATTTTCGCAAGCCCTCTTTGTGTCCATATTATCATCTAAGTTCTCAAGTTGCAGAAGTCTTCTGCAACTTCTACCTTGTTCATCTTCCTCAGTTTGAATCTCTCCATATCAAACTTCTGAGATGCTAATGTACATACTTACAGTCTGTCCTCAAAATTTGCAATTAACAGTCAGTTCCTTTGAAAATCAGGCACCAAGTATGTGTGAATGCCATCTCTTGTCTATCAAGATGTGATCATTCTAAATGTGAGTCCATCAGGAGATGTCCATGTGTTAGGAGCGTTTTTGTGCAAGAACATAGTGCTCTTGACAACTGGATTTTTTGGGGTGGCAAAGTTTTCTATCCTAATATCATTTTTGTTACTATTTTCACATAAACTCCCTCTGCCCATTATCTGTTCAATAATATCTTCTGTCCCCAGTTTTACATTCAAGTCTTTTGACAGACTTTTCTTATGGCACTTAGTGAAGGGATGAAGTACCTGGTCTGATTCACCATAGGAACTGTCCTTTGAGTCACCCCTTTTATCCTAATGGGGGGGGGGGAGCATACAGGTTCAGAACAACAAAAACAAACACAAAAAACACCAGCAATTTCATAGCACTTTACATGACTTCCTGTAACTGACAAATTTGCTGTTGTAGCTACTAATGTGATTCTCCTGTGTACAATAATTTCCACACCTAATTCATGATTTTTGTATTCTTGTTATTAAAAGAGTATTATCCTCTGCTTGTTCAGTGAAAGTCATGGCAAAGGAAATGCATTTGCTGTAGGCACAATTGCATGCTGAGGTGCTGCCAGCTGATGTGTTGAGTCTCAGTTGCCAGTTGACAGTCATTAGGTGGTCGTAAATGTGAGTTGCAGTTATTACTGTGGGGGTGTTATTCATTGCTGGAGGGGTCACAGTGTGGGGATCAGAAGTCAAGCCATTGTGACTTGGAGTCTACTGCATATGGGGCATTAGAGATACAGAGTGTTTCTATAATTTCAAAGAGGGTTGCTGTGTGAGTGAATTTGTTACATAGCATGGCACTTAACTTGATGAGTCTCATTCCCTGCCTCTTAGTTCTGTACCATGCGTCATTCTGAATTTTGTCACCACCTTACACATTTTCTTCCATATGCACATTCATATTTGGTGTCCTAGCTGAACAAATATACATACCTGTCAGTGACTGGCCACCTTTTGTAACATATTCCCTCTTCTGTTGGCACCATCCACCCATTTTTTCTAATATTATTCCTTAGTAACTGTTTTGCTGAACAACTCATATTCTTTAGCCTGGCGTAAACCGTGCCCCCTGCGATCTAAGCTTGTTCCCTCCTTAAAAAACATTTACTTTGGATTTCCTTAAATTGCATTCAAATTCCACTCTTTATAATATTCATTTGCCTGATCATAAATAAGCTCAATTCAGGCCTCTCCTTCTTACTTCTATCTGCCTGATCCATAGTTCTTCTCCTGCCACTCATATCATTTATCTGCCTGATCTGTAGCTCTGACAGGCCAGTAAAATTGAAACATGTCACTGCTACATTGTTCAGATGCAGAAATTCTGTAATGGTCAAACCTCATGTCATTGGGATCGTTCAGTGTTTGGACATTTCTGCATCATCCTTGTGTACAGCAAAGTTATTCACTGTGATTTTCAGTGGCAGTGTCTGCACTCTCAGGCTCAGGTGGTGGGTGTTGCACTCACTAGTTTAACTAAATATACTGCTTTAAGTTTACTGTAAACTTGGTTGCTGGAGAAAGTCTGAGAAGTGAATAATTCAGAATGTATTGTACCATCATCTGAACACTACTGGATTCTTATTACTGCTTCATTCAAATTCTTTTTTACTTATGCAGCATGTAGTGTCATCTGTGGACAGATGTTTGGGTCACCCCTCTCATTTGAATTACAAAATCTGGTGCTTCATTTTCACCAGAACTTAAACGAACCCTAACACCCTCTTACACTGTTCAATATAGCACAGATGGTGATGGAAGTAGCGGTAGAAGAGGAAGGACAATGGTGATGACTGGCAGAGAATTTTGAATGTGGAAAATCAGGACATAGTTTCAAAAAAAAATGTGATAGGCAGAATAAAATGAATTGGGGCAGTTGGTCAAGGGTGTTGAAGGAGGAATTTGAAAAATATGTTTAACATTTTTTTGGAAGGATAAGCTGGAGAATTGTAACAGGATATATATATGGTACTCTGAAGAAGGTGCAATGATACTGGAAGAAAAACATGTTTATGGTAGTAGACAAAGATATGTTTGGTGTTCTGTTGGGATGTGAAACATACATGAGGGACAGAAGAATGTACAAGATGTTGTGGAAGGAAAGAGTGAAAAGGTAGAAACTGTGAGTATGGAAAATAAGGGAAAATTGAAGAGTAGAGACGGATAGACATCCCTTGTATCTGACAAGGAGAATGTGGTGCACCCTGTTGGGACTGTGTGAAAACAAGGAGGTGGAAGGAGAGTTTAGTAGTGAAGGAGAGTCTCATAGGAAATGCAGATTTGGTGTACATGAGAATTCTGAAATGTACAAATAAAGTTAATCTTAATGGATCGAGGGAAATATTTATGAGCATTCACTGTAAGTGAGATAGCACAGTAAGAAAGACTAACGAGGAGCATTTTAAAAAAAAGTATTATGTAATGAAAATGAAATAATGTTAGATGTGACCACTATTTTGGATATTGTCTGTTGCTGTGGGCTAAAGAAATGTGCAGTGTTTTGAGGATGGATCAGACTCTGTCTTCAGATGGAAAGGGAAGAGGAAGAACTTCCTGTGCTGGGCCCTTTACAAAGAGCTAGGTTGTGTCACTGGATCTGTAATGTTAATGTAGATTAAGAGTTCTGGAGGGTGTCAAGTCGGTGTACCCATGACAGGGAAATATTTGAGGACAGTTACTGCAGCAGTGTGACACTGTGCAGGTGCAGATCTATGTAATTCAGACTTAACTTGATACATATAAATATCAGGAAAATCTAAATTTCTCCCAGCATGTCACCATTGTGGTATCTTAGAATCTGGAAGGGAAATTGAGTGAAATAGTTAAGAATTTCCACTGTTTTCATGTACTGCAGAAAGTATGTTGTGCTTTGTTGTTTGCTTGTGGCATGAGAATCTTTGTGAAGTAGAAAATAGTGCTAAAAATCAAACACTTAAGTGAACTGTCCTGTTGAAAGGGGTGTGCACTGAATAAAGTGTGGTAGTTGTTCCAAGTTCATGAATAGTCAGTAAGTTGCTGCATGCCTCAACTCCTGTAGACCTTTCAGTAGTGCACAAATTTCTGTTGTGTTTGTTTTGGTTAACTTATGGACAAAAGTATATTATTTTCAATTTTAAAAGAGTCCAACCTGTACACAGTAATATTTTTGTTATTATATCTCTAAATTTATGACCAGACAAAGATTTTTCACAAACATGCAGTTTTAAATTGTCATATACATGAATTTTTCACTGACAGTCATCACACCATTTATTATGAGTAAATTAGTTATGCATATTTGATTTGTTAACTATGTGCCATCAATTGATGCTTCAAATTTTGTGCCACTGTTATGTTGTAGATCTCAAGGCGAGATTTACCGTTTGCAAAATAAGTTGGAAGCTTCTGAGACTGAGAAAGACCGCCTGGAGATGGAGGCAGAGAAGGCCCAACTGCTCGCAACCAAGTCTCGAGAAGACCAACGCAAATTGCAGGATGACTTACAGCGCATTCAGGAGGCATATGACCGTGCTGCACTGCAGCTGGGTCGCACCAAGGAGAATGAGGAGAAGTTCAAGGAAGAGATAGATCGCATCACTGTGGACCTAGAAATGGTTCGTGAGCGCTATGAGAAAACACAAATTGAAATGCGCCGCCTCCAGAGTGAGCGTGAGAAGTTCCAGGCGGACAGTGAGCGCCTCACATTTGAGCTTGAGCGTGCACACACACAGTATGCGAAAGCTCAGGCCAGCAATGAGAAGAACCAAGAAGAGATAGGACGCTTACAAGTGGAACTTGAGAAGATGTATGATAAGTATGATAAGGTGCAGGTAGAACAACGTAAGAACTTGGCTGAAATAGACAGGTATCGAACTGAGACAGAAGGGCTCCGTGAAGAGGCAGACCGCTATGCCGCCAGGATGGGCAAGTACCAAGACACACAAGAACGGACTATAGAGGAACAGGACCGCCTTAAGGTAGAGGTGGAACGCTTGAGGGAACGACTGGAGAAAACAACGGCTGAGTTGGAGCGAACACGCAAAGCAGAGCAGGAGGCAGTGAGGCTACGGATGGATCTGGAGAGGGCAGAGGGTGTGAGAGGTAAATACCAGTTTGAGCAGGAGAAGTGGGCTGTGGAGGGCTCACGGCTACAGGCTGAGTGTGAGAAGCTGCGCGAGCGGCTGGACACCAGTCAGCTGGAGCTACAGCGCTCCCTGGTGGCCAATGAAAAGCAGGAGGAGCGTCTGCATGAATTGCAGTTGGAGCTTGAATTGAGCCGTGCGGAGGTAGGCAAGGTGACTGGCAGTCAGGACAAGCAGCAGGGTGAGTTAGAGCGCTTGCACATAGAGTGTGAGAAGTTGCGAGACCGCCACGAGAAGTTAATGGCACGATCAGAGGGCCTGGAGAAGGAGAATGAGCGACTCAGGATAGAACTGGCACAAACAGATCGTCAAAGTGAGAAGAACCGCTCTGACTTAGACAGACTGGAGAAAGCCCAGCAGGCCAGAGAGCATGCAGAGAATGAAGTGAGCAGGTTAACACGTGAACTAGAGAAGTCACAGCTCCACCTTGGCAAGTACCAGGAGAACACTGAGGCAGCACGGATTGAGTTTGAGCGCATGGCCACGGAACTGAGTAGGCTGCATGAGAAACTTGAACGGTCACAGGCTGACCTTCGGAAAGCAACAGAGGAACGAGATTTATTGAGCACAGACAGAGAGACCCTCAAGAAGGAGTTGCAACAGACCAAAATTGCCATTGACCAGCTTCAGAGTAACCAGCAGCGTGTGCGCCAGGACTTGGACCATAGGACACAAGATGAAGTGACTAAATTTAAGCAGGAACTGGCTCAGGCCAACAGAGACAGGGACAAAATGGCCTCCATCCTTGATAAGAGAGATAAGCAGGCTGAGAAAATTGATAAACAGTTGGGCAAAATGGAGGCAGAGATAAAACAGTTGACTCTGGAGAGGGATCAACTGGTGATACAGCTGGAGAAGTCACAGGATATGCTGATGAACTTCCAGCAGGAGCTGCTGCAGTCAGAATCAGAGCTGCAGAGGGAACGCGAGGAGGTGCGGCGGATGAAAGGCGAACAGCGCCACATGCCTCAGGATGTGGAAAGAGACAACAGAGACGTAATTGACAACAAAGACCGAGAAATTAAACAACTTCATTTACAGGTACAGGCTGTAAAGAAAGAAAGGGACAAAGAGAAGGACCGTTGTGAGAAATTGGAAAAAGTGCTTCAACAGATTGGGGTACAAGGAGACCTTGAGATTGAACAGTGGCGTAAGGCAGTTGAGGCTGAACGTACCAGGGCAGACACAGCTGAAAAGACAGTGACAGAAATGCAGAAAACAGTGCAAGGGACAGAGAAGCAGATGAAAGCATTGCAGCAGCAGATTGCTCAGTTGCAACAACAGGCTATGACAACAGCACCTGCTGGCAGCAACAAGGAAGACATGAAAATGCGCAGAGAACTGGAAAAGGCGCAAGAAGACCTGAAGAATGCAGCAGTTGAACGAGAAAGGTTCCAGGCACAACTGGAGATGCTAGTGCAAGAACTGGAGAAGAACCAGGTTAGTTGGAGGATTGCCCAAACTTCAGCAGGTGTATGTATTTGTGTATCTGTTGTGTGCCTGACAGAAAGCTTGTTTATTTCTGTACACAGAGTCATCATAAATGATCTTTACACTTTCAAATATTTTTTGGGGATTACATCATCCCATTGAATTTGTTAAATCCTTGTTAGTTTATTGATTCTCCAATCACTATAAATGATTATTTATTTATTTATTCATCGCATTTACTATGATATTTTTTGGCCAGTAATTGCAGCCATCTTCAGGTAGTGTAATGATGGCTGCAATTACTGGCCAAAACATGTTGTAAGGAGTGCAATAAATAAATGAGTGTACAACCATTTGTAGTGTTGTGTTAATTGGAAAATTGGTACACTAACATTGTTTAAATATTTCTTTAAATCAAATCTGCACAGTAATGAAATCTGTACAGCGTATTATAGTAGTCTCATAGTCTGTATTGCCATTTGTTAGATTTCAGTGTGAACACCATTGGTAATTTGACATATATCAAGACAGTAATCAGTCTCCATGCACATGCTGAGCAACATTTGAATTTCAGTGTATTCAGAAGCAACTTGAATGCAGATTTTGAGTTCATTAAAGACATTGAGACAATGAAATGGGTGTGTGTAAACAGCTTCCTTAACGCACCACAGAAGTGAATGTAGTGGATTTAGAAGCAGGGTTCCAGTGTTTGGAATGTGATTGGTTGTAGCTCTGAAGTGTTTCACATCACTAATGGGACTCATGACAAAATCGGGTATGTGACAGTCAAAAGAGTCAAAACTTTGGGACTTCTACATTATGCTGTACAAAGTTCATTTCTGTTTGTAGCACACATTTCCTAGGATAATTTTATAAATGTGTTAAGGTCATATATAATCACCCTGTATTTCCTTTCAGTTCAGTGTGCATACGTCCATTATGTGTCAGTGTTTATTGTAAATTTTTTATAAGGAATCAGTTTTCTGGTCTCCTGATAAGTTACAGCTACTTTTCTCCAGTATGAGCATTATTTTATTATGATTGTGTCATAATGTTTTAATTCATTATTACAAGGTTGTCATAACTTAGCTTACAGTTGTGTAAAGTACCTAGAAATTCTCTGGCACACTTTTAAATGTTGAGCATTAGATTTTAGCATGCTCTGCACTGAACCTGTATCCTTTGGGCATATCCTCCAACCCATGCTAGTTTGTATATTTCTGTACACCCTTGTCATTTGTTTATTTAATGCACATGACATCTGTATACAAGATGGTCAATAATGAACTCATGTTTCCATGTTTTCATGCACAGCTCATTTTTCATGTTGCATTTTTTATTACTTTAAGTTGGATTTTCCCTACAATTATTCATACCTTTTATAATAGCATGATGATTGTGTGTTACTTTTGTGAGCATAAACTGGAGCCTTACTACATGAACTACAATTTACTGCAGTAAAAATTATGAACATTTTCTTTCAAACTACATAGTCCAGTTTGAAAGTTCTTTGTCACAGTTTTGTCTTCCCTGTACTGCAGACTACACAAACACATTTAGTGGGGCTTCACTGTGCATTAATATATTTTCCATACCTGCAGCTTACTTTTGGAACTGTTGATGTGTTTAACTTGTTTATGTCCTGAAGCTGCCACGTGGACAGATTTTGGTATTTTACTTCTTTATTATTTTGTGTATGGTAAAGTTATATGTATATATAGTGGCTCCAATACAATTGTGACTGCAGTTTAACAACCTGCCAGTTACTGCTGTCATGCAATTTGTGCCAGTGGGTAACATCTGTGTCAAGTATTGTTAAGTGGAGTGCTAATTGCAATTCACAGTTATTATTTGTCTGATCTGCAATTTATTATTCATTTTATATAAACAGCTATTTATGTACTTACTAGTAGTGTTAAAATTGGAATATATAATCATTTAGTGGGGCAATAAGTAGGAGGTAAATACTTCATAGAATGTTATGAAAATTCTTGAAACCAATGCAAGAAACATGACAAGGTTTTTATTGTGTATAAATTATGAAAGTTTTTCCAGAGGTATGTTACAGCCAACATCACTTTTCTTATGAGAAACGTGCTGTAAGAAAACAAAATGCATTTCCACCACCATAAATTGGGCACTATATTTATTTTCTTTAAAGGATTTTTGTATAACTTTAATAACAGCTGTACTACATTCTGATTCATTTCTGTAGGTAATGACATTTGAAATGTACATTTCTTTAATGTGTTCAGGTTTGGTGAAGCATATGCACAGCTGTATTGGACCACTGCATATTTATTACTATTGACTCCTGTACATTTCTGTGCCTAGGGTTATTTTGATTAAAACAAAATCCAAAGCCTTCTTTTAGAGGGAGATATAGAGAGCTCATATGCACACACACGCACATCCCTGTGCAATGTAATGGTACTAGAATGGACTGTCTGCATAGAAATAAAACAGTTTACACTGTAATGAAACATGAAAACAATGAATTGTTAAAGGAGGAGACTTAAAAAAAAAAACATACATTCTCCTTTTGAAATCTCCAGCTTGGTAACAGAACAAGCCTTTGACATTATGATGATTATAAAAATGTCAATAATTTGAGTCATTTGTGGACCTGTTCTAGCTTCATTTGTCAAGTACTCTCATGTCAGTTTCTGGTTGTAGTTTGTACTTGCTTATTTATTTGTATATTCCATATCTGTCTCTTATATAAATTTGACACATTTGTCTGTTTCTATACTTCCAAATTTTTCTTCATCTTTAAGATTAATGTCTTCTGGGATATGATGTCATGTAGTTTTGTACATAGATACCAACATTTTGTCATGTCCTTTGTAGACTTTCGTGAAGAAAAGGACATCAGGTTCCTATCTACCAAGTTACGTGATATCACAGACCAGAAAATCATCATTCTTAAATGCACTGCCTTGAAAATATCATATCACATCATTCATTTACTTTCCGTTGATCTGTACAGGATTACAAAATCCATATAGATATTGAAATAGTCATATTTTTGGGAATCAAGAGGTGAAACCCACACAAAGGTGTACAACATTCCTGACGTTCATTTGGCTTCCTATCATCATTCTATTTATATTTTATAGTCATTTCAAGTAGTTTAATATATAAATGGAAGTTTGCATGTACTTGATTGGATTTATTGTGAGGAAAGACATTGAGATGAATGTGAATTTCTCTCTCCAAATTGTGTACTTTGGAATGGTTTTGATAATCAGGCCATCCAGAATCCTTTTATTTTTGCAGTAAGTTAATGCAACTGTGTGTGAATAATTGATACTGATAATACAGAGACATTATGTGTTGCAGGTAATTTCAAAACAATTTTGTTAAATCTTTTTACTTCTGCATATATTTCCAGACATTGTTTGCAATTGCACAGTTCTATGAAGTTTTACACATTTTGCATGCCATGTGAGTGAGTAATGGACTTGAAATTCAAAATGTTTTGAACTCAATTTTAAATGAAGTCATTTATGTAATGTAACATTTGACATAAGGCATAAAACACAGCATCTTTTGAGTACGGAATTTATACAGAAATGTTGACATTGTAGAGGCTCTTGTATTACACTGTCATCACAAATAACTTACTTTGACAGTAGGAGTGCATTCATTTCTAATTCAGCATTAAACCAATTGTGAAGATTAAACTAAAACTGAGCAAGCTGCCTTTGTTCGTGTGAAAACCTACAAATAAACTGGTTGTGCTGAGAATATGGATAATATTGAATATAGTTTCAGAATGTTATGATAATTTATACTACATAATTTTGCAAAAATCCATAAATTTTTGTATCACAAAATTGTACCACTAAGATATGACAATTTTCTTTTTATTTTTTCTTCTTCATTTCTAATGTATGAGTAATAAGCTTTTGACAGCTGTCTGTAAGAGTCTGCAGTTTGAGGTGCTTACTGCAGTAGACAGACAGATGTACAAAATGTTGGCCAATATTTTCTTTCAATATGGTGCCATGACTCAGCAATGTTTAGTTGAATGTTGGTTCACACGCTCATACATATGATATGCAAATATTTTTGCTTATAATCCAGGTAGTCCATGTGTATTTTATATAGATTAAGAAATAATAATTGAATTGCAAATTTGGAAAGCAAGGAGTTTATTACTCTCTCTTAAATGTTTCAATGGAAGTTACATTTTCCTTTTCTGTTTTACTTCCTGTGAATTTGTTCAGCATATGGCAGAAAAACATGTGCTAATGCCTTGAAGTTATTTAAATGTATTTCTCACATTCTGAATTGACTGTTTTAGCTGGATCTGCACGAGGCGAACAAGAAATTAGCAAATGGTGCAGCAAGAGCTGGCGAAGAAACCACCGCTCTTAAGATGCAGTTAGATGAACAGAAAAAACAATTAGAGGATCAGAGAAGAAAACTAGAAGAACATAAGAAGGGATTAGATAGCAAAAGTAGGCAGTTAGAAGAAAAAGAAAAGTCAATAGTAGATTTAGATCAAAAACTAAAGAAGAGAAAGGAGAAACTGGACCAATTAGAAGCACAGATACAAAAGGCAAGTGCAATAAGAAGAATAGTTGAAAGTATGAGAACTTACACAAATGAAGACTGAAGAAACTGTTTCTTGTGTGTGTGTATGTGTGTGTGTGTGTGAGAGAGAGAGAGAGAGATAGAGAGAGAGAAAGGGCAAAAAAATTTAAAGTAACATTAAAATACCTAATTACATAATCCTTTCACTCTACAGATGAATTTTTTATGTGTAAAGATGATATATGATACTGTTTTGTAAAATGTTTGTCATATTATACACTGCAAAATTGTGTGTGTTTGTGTTTTATGATTTGTTCCTCAACTTATCTTTGTGACACACTTATGGATGCATGGAATGTGTGTATGTATGCATGTATGTATGTGTGTATGTATGTATTTTTATGTACGTATATATGTATGTATGTATGTACGTATATATGTATGTATGTGTGTAGGTAGGTATGTATGTATGTATGTGTGTAGGTAGGTGTGTATGTATGTGTGTGTATGTGGGTGTATGTATGTGTATATATGTGTATGTATGTACAGTATTTTGTATTTTTTTATTGCATGCTCCATTACTTGCAGTAACACTACATGCCTTATTGTGGTATCTACAAATACAGTGTTTAGAAATATCTACATTGATTATTTCATACTATGAAATTAGCTTAATCTACTTGGTATGATGGATTTAACACTTCGTTAAGTATGTCAAAAGAAATCTCGTTAGTAAATTTAGCAAACATTTTAAAATGCTTCCTTATTAATCTATTTTTGCTTATTGGCCAAATGTCTGTCTTTAATACTGATGATTTTAAACTGTCTCTTTCCTTATTTAACAGCTCACACTCAAATAACAAGTGATCTGTTGTTTGGTCCTCGGTGCCACAAGGACATGTTGGTGTTTCAATTATTTTAAATCGGTGCAAGTATGACCTTACATTACCATGCCCCATAACCATGGATGTAAAATTATGGGTAATGTTTATTCTCGTATTTAACCTATCAGCAACTACCGGAAAGTATTCTTTTGTGATTTTCCCCTTTGTTGTTTGGTCGCATTCTGTTTACCACTTCCCAACACTTATCTCACTTAGTTCACTTATCACTACACTTTTTGGAACTGTCTTGTAGCATTCTTTGATGTCCGCATTCGTTGCTGCCTCCATTGCGAGTGTGTAGGCTAGCTCCTTTCCCTGGATCCCGACGTGTGCCTTGACCCAGCAGAATTGAATTTTCCAGTTTGTTTTTCCCATCTCTGTCAGTTTCCTTCTTATTTCTTCAATGAGGAATGTGTGGATATTGTTATTTTAAAGTGAGTCCAGTGATATTTGGCTGTCTGTGTATATGGTGGCCATCTTGTCTTCTGTTTGTACGTTTTCTATATACTCTAGCGCTCTTACTATCACCAGTTGTTCAGCTTGATTGTCAGTGCATCTTTTATTTAGCCTGTATTTTAGACTTCTTATGTGGTTACCTGATCTGAATATGGCTACACCTGCGCCTACCCTCTGTTCTGACTTGCTTCTGTCAGTAAAAATTTGAATTGTACTTGTCACCTCATTATTTTCTGCTAGTAAGGTTATCGTTTCTGCGGGGTGATGCCAATATTTAACTTCCATGTCACGATCAACCAATGCTTCCTCTTTTGTTCTACCTTTGGCTAGTTGGTAAAATTGAGATGCCTCATCTATTTTAATGGCGATGGAGGTCAATCCTGTCAGTATGCAGAGGGCTTCGTTGGACACCGTACGGTATGCTTTTGCGATTCTAATACTTATAAGTCTTTGTACTCTTTCTAGCTTTAATTTGTAGCTTACTTTATATATAGCTGTCTCCACACTGGTGCTCCGTATAAAAAGAGAGGCAGTATTCCTCCTGTGTATATAGTCTTCAGTGCCGCATGTTTTAGCCCCCAGTTGAGCTTTGCCAATTTGCAAAGTACAAATATAAATTTTGTGCATTTTTAAGCCATGTAGTTTATGTGTTGTGTAAATGTATGTACAATATGTATGTATGTATATATGTATACATATATGTGTGTGTGTGTGTGTGTGCATGTATATGTTATGTATAGTATGTATGTACAGTATATATGTATGTATGTATATATGTGTATAGATATATATATATATATATTATGTAGGTATGTACAGTAAGTATGTATGTATGTATATATGTGTGTATGTATTATTATGTCTTATGTATGTGTGTACAGTATGTATGTGTGTGTGAATGTATGTATGTACTTGTGACAACAGTGTCACAACTCAAAATGTGTGATTTGTGTATGTATGTATGTGTGATTTGTGTATGTATGTACTTGCGACAACAATGTCACAACTCAAAATGTGTGATTTTTCAGGAGAGACTTTTAAAGGTTTTGAAGTGCTTTAATTTCCTATGAGTGCAACAACGACACAACTGCTCTCCAGCGGCGAGGTTTGCAAACTGCATTATGACACTATACCTGTTAAAAGTGCGTCTGCAAACGTTTATTTCTATACCAATAACTCAAAAATGCCAAATTTTGAGTTGTGACACTCTTGTCGCAAATGAGCAATGTGTGTGTGTGTGTGTGTGTGTGTGTGTGTGTAAAGCAGTCTGCCCCAAAATGTGAATCCTATGTAGTACAAAACTTGTTTTATATGGGCATCTTAATTTCAAAACCTTCAGTTGTGATTTCCATTGATCCACTCTAACACATTATAGCCCTTGAGTGAAACAGTACAGTCACATCGCTGCTACATAAAGATAAATTTGTATTAGCAAAGGTTAACCTTTATCCAACGAATGCAGTACGGCATTTAATTTAGTTTTCGTCCCCATGGTACGGTGTTTATATTAGACGGCCCATTAAATTGTTGCGCGTTGTTCCCTGTAAATGTTTATAAATTATGAACTGAAGGTGATGAAACAATTAAATAATCTGCACTGTTGCAAATAGATCGGAGATATTTCAGTTCAAGAAAAATTTCAGTACAGTGGCGTACCGAGGGGAGGTGTTGGGTTGTTCAAACCCCCCCGAAATTCGGAAGGCCGTTCAAAATCATGCCAAACTCAACCCGATTGTGAAAACTGCTCAAATTTGCTGAATTTAGGACGCCAACACCCCATGATGTTCGGAAAAAAGGCAGTAAAATTCTAAAACTACCTAGGTTCGCAATTGTTTTACATTAGCAATGACAAATAAATTGGTTGTCATCATAAATAGTCTTAAAATACCAAAAATTAA
>Ga0123357_10003129_pt1 | contig 18794 bp, 20 predicted proteins | sample TergutEmb28metaG_FD_89873 | JGI IMG/M metagenome (GOLD analysis project Ga0123357, IMG submission 89873) | Embiratermes neotenicus P4 segment gut microbial communities from Petit-Saut dam, French Guiana - Emb289 P4 | ecosystem: Host-associated > Arthropoda: Insects > Digestive system > Gut ...
ATCGGGAGGGGAGAGTCTCCGAGCCACTTCCGCATCTTTTTATCATATCCGATGAGTTCGCGGAGCTCAAAGATCAGCAACCGGAGTTCATGGAGCAGCTGATCAGCGCTTCACGTATCGGAAGGAGCCTGGGTGTACATCTTATTCTAGCGACCCAGAAACCGTCAGGCGTAGTCAATGATCAGATTTGGGCAAATAGTAAATTCAAGATCTGTTTAAAAGTGCAGGACAAATCAGACTCAATGGAGATGATCAAACGCCCGGATGCCGCCGAATTAATAGATGCGGGGCGTTTCTATCTCCAGGTGGGCTACAATGAACTGTTTGAAATGGGCCAGTCAGCTTGGGCTGGAGCCTCCTATCAGCCCTCAGAACGGGTAGAGCATGGCTATGACGCCTCGGTAGTGCTCTTAGATGACCAGGGAAGACCGAGTGTGCAGGTAAACCCTACGCCGCCCCGACAAACGCTTGAGAACACAAAGCAACTTGACGCAGTATCAAATTATATTGTTAAGGTCGCGCGAGAAGAGGGTATCAACATTACTCCGCTTTGGCTTGAACCACTGGCGGATCGCATCTATCTGCCCGACCTTATCAGGAAGTATCACATCACTCAAAACGAGGATGATAGTTTTGCGATCAACGTTCTAATGGGTGAATTTGATGATCCCGCAAGGCAAAGGCAGGATGTGGTACTTCTTAATTTAGCTACAGGAGGAAATTTGCTGCTTTTTGGCGCAGCCGGAAGTGGCAAGACGCATTTTCTTAATTCATTCATCTATTCTACCCTGCAGCATTATAGCCCCGATCAGGTCAATCACTATCTCATAGATTTTGGCTCGGAGACGTTATCGTCATTTGCTCCTGCGCCGCACGTGGGTGACGTGCTGATAAGTAGTGACGGAGAAAAGATAGAGAATCTTTTCAAAATGCTTAATAAAGAGATGAATATCAGAAAGAAGTTATTTGTAGAATACGGGGGTGATTTCTCCGGATATCTGCGATCAGGAGAGGGATCTCTGCCAAGTATTGTGGTCACTATCAATAACTGGGCCGCTTTTGCAGAGACCTATGAAGATGCGGATGACTGGCTTTCTGCATTTACGCGCGAGGGTGTTAAATACGGCATATTTTTCATCTTAACAGCTACGACCCCTAATGTTGTTCGTTATAAGTTGCAGTCGAACTTTAAGCAGCAGATTTGTTTGGCTATGACTGACCCGGATGATTATTCCGCAGTCTTTGGGCGGATCGAGAATCTTACGCCGGTGCAGACGCCAGGGCGTGGTTTGTATCGCAATGAGGATGGTGTCTTTGAATTCCAGACAGCGCTCATTTCTGAGAAGCTTGCGGAATCAACCCGCGAGATTCGCCAGATTTGTTTGCAGATGGCTCAGGAGTATAAGGGCGCGGGCGCACCGGCAGTTCCCTACCTGCCTGCAACAGTTACTGCTGATGTTTTATCAGTGACAAAAGATGCTATCGGACAGCGCCAGGTGCCTGTTGGGATATCGCGCGAAACACTGGAGCCTGTAGTGTTTGATTTTTCAAAACGGGCAGGTACGTTGGTGATGGCGCGAGACGACGGCTGCTTTCGATTTTTGGATGCATTTGCAGAGATGTGTAATCAGGTTTCTGCGGGCAGTATAGCTGTTTTAAGTGACAGTGACTTATTCAGGAGATATTGTGATTTTGAGAGAGTGGGGATCGTCACCTTTTCAAGTAAGGCTTTGATCGAAGAGCAAGCCTTAAATGAAAAAATTGAATTTTTAGTTTTGCCAGATCTTCCTGCTCTCTATCAGGCACTTGATTATGATGCACGTGATGTGTTCATCGATAAGTTGACTACTCTCTCCCAAGAACAGCAGGTATCGATTCTTGTTGGCTGCATGGCCGAGGATTTCTCCTCGATAGCATACGAAGCTTGGATTAAACGCTTGTTGTCGCAAGATGAGGGGATATGGATCGGTGATGGTTTTGGCGACCAGTACCACATAAACGCGCAAGGGTCATTTTACCAAGACATCGGGCGTCAGTTTGGAATGGTGGTCATCCAGGGTGTCGCGACCATTACAAAGATGCTAGGGGCACGATCATGAGCAAGGTAATGATAGAAGTTAAAGTTCCTGCTGCCACAATGCAGAATGACTTGGCTATCCCTTATGAAAAGCCTCTCTTTGAGTCGGTTGAGCTCCTGAAAGCGCTTTATAAAGAGAACGGTCTGTTTGTGTTGGATGAGACAACGATCTTCTGCGCTGCGTCTGATAAGGCAATGCTCGATTTGAGCCATACGCCAGAGGAATTACGATTACGGAACGGGGATATTCTGATATTATTTTAGTAATAACTTGACATTTGATAGTCTGTAGTTATATCGTAGTTACATGTAGTTATTAGCAATAAATGAGAGGAAGGAAGAAACATGGCCGGTTCGATTAAAGTGGATCCCGCGGTGCTTAAAAGTACGGCGACAAAAGTCGATACTCAGGCAGCAGAGTATCGCAAGCAGTTCGGTAATCTATATACAGAAGTGGAAACCCTAAAAGCTGCCTGGCAGGGCGTTGATAATCAGGCGTTTACAGCACAAATTGATAGCTTCAAGCCAGAGTTTGAGAAGATGGCCAAACTCATGGAAGACTATTCTGCGTTTTTGCGCAATGCTGCTGACAATTATCAAAAAACACAAGACGCCATTGCTGGTGTAGCTAAAAAACTGTAACCCATCTCATGTAGGAGGAATTCATTATGGAAGGTATTACCATCAGCCCTGCTGAAGTGCGTGCTTCAGCAGGTCGTATCAGCTCTATCAATAGCGCTTTAGAAGACACTCTCAATCATATTAAAACCGAGGTTAGATCTCTGACGAGTTCCTGGCAATCAAAAAGCGCAGACACAACTCAGCAGGTTTTTAGCCAGCATGCAGCCAAGTTCGCTGAGTATCGCGCATATATTGATAAGTATGCCAAGTTTCTCGAAGAAGTGGCTACGCGTTACGAAGAAGCTGAAAAAGCTAACGATGAGTTTGCTGCCAGTTTTGGAAAATAGGTTAGTCCTTTTGGGCGATGCTGAGGTATATTGTGAGTATTTATATTGATCCTGAAAAAGTAATTGAGCATGCAACGAGGATGGCTTCATTTAAAGATGCAATGGTTTTGGCTTTGGAGCAATGCAAGACGACTGTTGATGCGACGGAGACATCGTGGCAGAGCCAGACGGGTACCGTTGTGCGCTCACATATGAAATCACTATCTGGAAGTTTTTCGGAGGTGGATGCTTCGACAGAGAAATATATCGCGTTCTTGCGTACGACTGTGGCGGAGTACCAGGATACCGAGGAACAAAATAACCAGGCAGCCGAAGCATTTGAATCTAACTTGGAGTCGGGCAATGTCAATTAATGTAAATCCTGGCGTCTTACAAAACACGGCCGACCGGCTTGCTACAGAATCGGAGACATACGCGAAAATCATTGCAGACGCAAAGATGCGGGCATTTAATGCTGCGAAAAATTGTGCGCCACAAAAGACGGTTCCCGTGATTCAAAAAAAGCTGATTGATGCGGAAAAACTACAAAGCGAGTATCATCCGCGGGTAGCGGCACACGTTGCGTTTTTGCGCCAAACGAGCAGCATGTATCAGGCAACTGAGACGCAACTGGCGGAATCGGCAGAAGCTCTGCCGCAAAGATGGTAGAGGTGAGCCGACATGCAAATACCGATTATTGGCGTAATGCAATACCAGCAAAAGGCACTCTTTGCATGCAAGGAGACCATAGATGCGCTCAAGTGTGCTAGTGATGATCTCATAGGCCATCAAGGTATCTCTGCGGAGCGCATGCGTAGCAAAATTGAGGAAACACGCCAATGCTATCTCACTTTACAAAGACAACTAAATAACCTTGATAATCTTAGTAGCGCTGATGGTAGTGGTGGAGGTGGCAGTGGTGGAGGCTTTAGCGGCGGCGGCAACGGCGGCGGCGGCGGTTTTTAGGTAGGAGTTAGAAGCTATGGGAAACTCTGTTTATGATTGCAATACCTCCAGTCATCCAGGGCGTGTGCTTTGTGAGGATATGAATGGGGGCGCAAAGAGTAAGCGAACCGGGATGAAAAGCCTGGCAAAAGATCTCTTTTCTACTTGGTCAGGTGACGATGCATCTGTCTATGCAACCAAGATAGCTATTTTTGACCAAATGGCGAAGATCGAAGAAAGCTTTATCTGGGTTGGTTTGCGAATGGAGCAGTGCACCGCTGCGGTCGAAGCGTTATCGCGCGATTGCGCCTCGTATGTAAAGTAGTGTAGAGAGGAGGAAAGCACATGACTACCGTTATCAGTAAAGAGGCAAAAGTTTGCGACTCTCTTATTCACTTACGAAAGGCTTGGACGGCTGCGCAAGCAGTTGATGCGAATGTAAAAAAGTTGCAGACATCAACAAAGGCGGCACTTCTCGTTGATTCTGGACAAAAGGCTCTGGTCAAAAGCCTCAAGACAACAGGATATACAAAATGCATCAGTGATCACAATGTTGTGGTTACCAATATTGCGAAACACGAGAACTTTGTTGAGGATCAGACATACAAGCTTATGACGGGTCAGATTAATTCTATCGGAGCCTATACGCCAGTTACTTCGATCAAAGCTCCCAAGCCATTGAATGTGACTATGGTCGACGTCATTTCCAGCCGAACTGGGATTGATAAGAAGATTGTGAGCAAGCTTCTTAAGTTCATTAAGAATCCCGGAAAAGAGTTGGACAAGTTGGTGGATAAAGCGGGAGGCGCAGTGCTTTGTGCGATATTCCCATCTCTTTCATCAGCTGATGCAAAATCGATAATAAAAATTGTTAGAGGTATTGTTATTACAGTTGGTGTTGTTGCTCTTGTTGTTGGCACTGGTGGAGGGGGATTGCTTGCGAGTGTGCCTGCATTTGCCGGAGCGTGTTCTGCTGGGGTATTGACCACGGGAACTCTTTTTGGGATCGGGTTAGGCTTGGCTGCACAGTCGGGAGGAGTGACTGGTGGTATCCTGAGCGCTGCAAAGGATATTGGTGAGGGAATAGGAGAGCTCGTAGAAAGACGTATTGTGCCCTCAAAAGAAAATATAAAGAACGGCACATACTCGCCTGTATTGAGTGAGTCGTTCAGTAACATTGAATCAGGATTAAAATCTGTGTCCAAAGTAGGCGAAGGGGTCAAATCTGTTGTTAAGTGGATAGATAAAGGCCTTTCAGTCGTTGGGAAGCTTGATAAGGCACAAGGTGTAGTATACGGATTGTCGGGATGATATAAGGAGGCATCATGCCAAATACTCCAATAGAGGAACTATTGCCTGCGGGATCAGTTGTTAGAAATTATGATTCAGAGAAAGATCTGATGATTATTGGAATTCTTGCTGTGGACGAAAGCACTGGTAAGGAATATGATTATCTTGCCGTTCCTTACCCAGAGGGCTATATCTCAAGCGAGTACCTGTATTTGTGCAACCAGGACGACATTGCCGAAATACAATTTCTTGGGTTCGCGAATAAAGATTTCCAAGTATTTCGATACTCAATGCTTGAAGCAGGCATCAATGACGACCAACAAGATTCCTAGGATCTTAATCACTAAAGTTCCGGAGATTTAATTTGCGATTTAGTCAAACTTAAGAGGCGAGTAAGGAACCCAAATGCCTGATACCAGACCGGAGCACATGCCCCCATCTGATGAGTTTATCGCAGCACGTACGGGAAATTTCTTCGTGCGTGACGTCGTTTTGCTTCTTGTGGAATAGTGCCGTAATAGCATTATATGAAAGGATACGAGGAGATAATGCCCGAAGTAGCCAGCGTGCCACGAGATATCACGGAAGAAGTACCAGTACCGCTGGATCGTGCTGTCAAGATGATTCAGCAGCACTTTGATGGAATACCATATTATGACGTACGTTTCGATAAGAACACGATCAGCATTGCGCATGCTGATGATCCGCCAGACTGGTTGTTTCCTCTGATTATGCTGGGTGGTATTGGGGTCTGCCTTGTGATGTGTATTCCCTTTGCAGGTATTGGATTGCGTTATATCCACTCGGGCGACCTGTTTCGTCTCTATATCATTCTGGTTACGATGTTTATTGCTGTTGTAGTACCGCCGCGATTAAACCGACTTTACCTTTATCTAAAAAAACGTTTTACAACCATTGAGCCGCTTTATACACTGGTTTTTGTTCCTATTAATAAGGAAAGCACTGAAGTCACCATATCTGCTATCGGAGCTATCCCTGCGCCAGTATTGGCAGATTTGCAGTCTGTGATAACGGATTTGAAGGATGCCAAGAACTTGGTTCAAGCGGCGCAAACTGGTTGGTATATTGCAGAGGCCAAGAAAAGTAATGGTCCATTCTCCCTGGATGGTCTCCAAGGGCTTGCTGCAGATGGTCAGCTAAATGAGAATACTTGGGTTTGGGCTCCGTCAGGTAATTCGTGGCAACCTGCAAGCAGTGTTCCAGAGCTTGCTAATGTAATGTTGTACAAGGGAAAATAGAGGCCGGGAGGAAGATTGTCGATGCCTGATACCAGACCAGAGCATATGCCCTCATCTGATGAATTCACTGCAGCACGTACGGGGAACTTCTTCGTGCGCGATGGCGTTTTGCTTCCTACGGAAGATTTCATCAACAATACGGACGGATGCCGCACGCGCCTTAAAGGTACCTATATGGTGCAGGAAAGCGTGCGGGTTATTGGGCATGGAACGTTCAGGAACTGCACCAATCTTCAGGCGGTGCTTTTACCCGACGGCGTTACAACAATAGAGCCGCTTGCTTTTGCTGGATGCAGCTCTCTTACTCGGCTGGCGGCCGCTTCTCATGATACGGGGCAACCCGAAGTCGTTCTCCCGCATTCCATCGAGACCATTGGATTCAAAGCGTTCAGTGGTTGCTCTCAGATCACACAGGTATGTTTTGAATCTCACCTGACTCACCTTGCGCCCAACACCTTTGAAGATTGCGTTCGCCTGGAGAGAGTCGAGGGTTGCAACTCTTTAGGCCATATAGGGCGAGCGGCGTTCAGAGGTTGCGATGATCTGCAAGAGTTGGTCGGGCTTAAAGGTACTTGTGTTATTGAGCCCTATGCTTTTGCGGGATGTGAGCGCTTTGAGATGCCAACGGTTTCAAGTGCGCTCGAAGAAGAGGTTGCTGAAGCTGAAGATCTGGAGCTGAAAAGGACGCCCCAGGAGTCCGAATCTCCGGTTGATGTTAGTGACACGGTAGAACAACCGGTAACTCCCGAGGAAGAGCCTCCTGCTGAGCTGATAGAAGAGGTAGAGATGCCTCACGAAGAGCCAGAGGTTGAGATCCCGGCAGTCATCCCTGCAGATGAAGAAGAGACGCCAGAAAAGAAAAAAGAAAAGCCCCAACCTCGAAAAGAACTGATTGAACCAAAGAAACCAAAACCCAAAGCAACGAAGAAAGCTAAGCCTGCGGCAAAATCAAAACCAACGTCAAAAAGGAAGTTTCTAGCGCTGGTCATAGCCGCCGTTGTCGTGATTGCTGCGGTAGCTGTTTGGGCTGCCACCAGAAACCCGAAAGTGCCAGGACAGAGCGGTCCGAATAACTCCGCCGAAACAACATCAACTGCCCAGCCTGTTCCAGTAAGCGTTGCGCAAGAATTAAGCAATGGGAAACTCTATGATCAGAACGCAATCGAACACCTAGATCCCACGTTCATAAACGCCAAAGTTGATACGACCGATTCGTCTTTGGGAAGCTATACCGCACCTACCGTGACGGGTAAGCAAGGCGCCTGGCATTATGTGGATAAATACTTTAACTTAGCGACAACGTCAGACAGCGTCAATAAAAACTTGAGTTCGTATCAATCTTCCTGGACTTGGACCGGGTATCGCAATGCTCCAGCAGGATCTGTGATCCCTTGGGGCTATGCGATTTCTATCAAGACTTTCCCGAAAGAAAAGCCTCGGCCTTTGAGCAGCCAAGCTGTCGCTGCTGCTTTTATGTATCCTCAGAATGCTGGAGGAGATTATAAAGTAATGAACTCGGGTGTCACTGAGATCAACAAGGAGAGCTATGTGTATCTACGTTATCAGGTACCAAAAGCTGGTTCCGACAGCATGATTCTTGCGCGAAGCGTTAATGGCAGACAGGCGTGCATCGAATTTTCGATCTATAACAGCTCACTAGCTACCAAGGATCTTCTAGCAAATTTGATGGCCCCGAACTAGCTTTTATTGATAAGTATAAGGAGCATGAAGCAATGAGCTCAGTCAAGAGAATTCCAAAGAAAGCAAAGATCGCTGTTGTAGTCTGCGCAGTGGTTTTACTTGTCGGCGTGATTGGGGTAGCGCTTTCCCGTAATGCGCATATCAAAAACTCAGCAGCCGAACAAGCTGCGCAAGCTGTTGCGCAGGAGAAAGTAGCTGCACTTTACACCGATCCCGCTTGCACAGAGTTAGTAAGTGTTGAGGCTACCGCAAAAGGCCGTGAGCAGTTTAGCGCCAAGCTTGCTTCCGCGCAGCATGCCGTGAGTGACGTAACTGAAAAGAGCGAAAACGCTCAACTAATTCGTTTGATTGAACAGGCTCAAACTTTTTATGATGCTCAGCAAAAAGCTTCAAAAAGTGTAGGGGCGCTCTTTGACGATCTGTCAGAGAAAGAACCGAAAGCTGACAACAGTTTGACGAATGTAGAACAAGCTCTGGTGGATGTTGGCCAGGTGACTAATAAGAAGAGTCAAGAGGATATGCGGGGACTTGTGGCAATCGCGCTTAATGAAGTGGGACAAGACAAGGTTGTCGCTGCTCTTATTGCGGAGCTTCAGAGCATCCAAGTGAAAACCGATGACGGTTCTATTGCTCAATTTAACACCAAGATTGCCAGCCTTAACGCCGCAATTCCAAAAGTGCGTAATACTACAAAGCAGGATACGTTTACTGCGGCCGCTAATAAAATCCGGGATGCCCGTGCAAAGGCGCTAGCAGACGCTGCGGCGGCAAAAAACACCGGGAGCAGTCGTCGAAGTCCTTCCAGCGGAAGCGGGCGCTCAGGCTCTTCTGGCGGAGGTTCAAGTAGCAGTGGATCCTCAGGTGGAGGGCCAGTTCTTTGGGTTGAGTAAGTATCGTGCTGGCGTGAGAAACAGAACGATAAGAATGACGCGATAGGTTGAAGTGCAGGAGGTAGAGATGAAAAAGAGGATATGGTGGCATGCGGCGCTGGTTGCTGTAGCTTTGTTCTGTTTTGTGCTGGGGGGTGCAGCTGTTGCTGGTGCTGCTCCTTGGAAAATTACTTCAGGAAGCATTGCCGTTAAAACTGATGGATCTCTATGGTCATTGAATAATGGATCTTTATGGTCATGGTCTGGTAGTGGTTCAGTTCCTGCTCGTATTGGGGCAGCGAATGATTGGGCGGATGTTGCGAGCGATGCAGGGGGCAATTATGGCAGTGCCGTAGCAATCAAAACAGATGGTTCGCTTTGGGCATGGGGAGATAATGACTGTGGTCAGCTTGGTGATGGGACTACGAAAAATCGAACATCACCCGTTCGTATTGGGACGTCGAATGACTGGAAAAGTGTTTCGATCAATGGAATAGGTGATAGTACATTCGCCATTAAAACAGATGGCACCCTTTGGGCGTGGGGTCATAATTACTATGGAAATCTTGGGGATGGCACAACTACTGATCGCTATGTACCTACACGAATAGGAACAGCAACGAATTGGAAAAGTGTTTCTGGCGGGGTCGAGCATACTGTAGCTATTAAAACCGATGGCTCTCTTTGGGAGTGGGGCAATGAGTTTGCGCAGATGGACAGCTCCATTACCACTTTCTGGGGTCGCAATGCTCCCGCACGAATTGGTACGGATAATGATTGGAAGAGTGTTGCAGCCGGCTGGTATCATACAGCAGCTCTAAAAACGAATGGCTCCCTTTGGGTTTGGGGATGGAATGGCTGGGGTCAACTTGGGGATGGCACCACTACTTCACGAACGGCCCCAACACGCGTTGGAGCAACAAGTGACTGGATGAGCGTTGCTTCAGATGTTCAGGATACATACACTCTAAAATCAGATGGAACCTTGTGGTCGTGGAGCAGCTACACTTCTCCTCAACTTTTTGGTGGCGCTTCTACAAATTGTGTAAGCATTAGCAGTGATGCCGTTATTAAAGCTGATGGATCTCTTTGGGTTTACGGCTGCTATACAGGTACCGCCATTCCACTTACTCGCGTCCCTGACTACACTGTCACTTTCACCAATGGCACCTCGAAAACCATCCGCTCAGTTATTAGTGGGGCAAAAACAACGGCTCCTGCTGTCTCGAAGTCAGGATATTCATTACTGGGCTGGTACACCGTAAACGCTTCGACGGGGGGTGCCAAGTTTGACGCCACAAAAGGAGTGACTGCAGACGTCACCTATTATGCTCGCTGGGCGCCTATCTATACAGTTACTTTCATCAACGGCTCCTCGAAGACTGTCCGTTCGGTCGTCAGCGGGGCAAAGACAACAGCTCCTGCTGTTAAGAAGACCGGTTATGCGCTGGCAGGTTGGTACACCGTTAATACGAAAACGGGCGGCACAAAGTTTGACGCCACAAAAGCAGTTACAAAGAGTGTGACTTATTACGCTCGCTGGAAATCAACCGATACTACTCTTAAGGCGCTTAAAGTTACGGTAAAGAATAGCAAAGCCTCAGCTTCTGCTTCGGCTAGCAAAACTCAGTTGAGTAACCATGCGTTCAGCATTAAAACAGCCAATTCAACCAGCGCAGCGGTTGCAGCTACCAAGACAAACGGCTATGCCACGGTACAGATATACAATGGCAAGTCATGGGTTGCTGCTAGTAGCAAAACGACCTCTCTAGCCAAGGGCAAGACCTACAAAATCTATATACGAGTAATCTCTGAGAGCGGTGCTGTTGGTAAAACCTATACCGTTACCATTACGAGAACGAAGTAGAGTAGTAGAGAAAGTGCGGAGGAAGACATGAACATGAAGACCTGGTGGCATGCGGTACTGTTTATTGCAGCTCTATGTTGCTTTGTACTGGGCGGCGCAGCTGTCGCAGGCGCGGCTTCAGCGCCAGAACTTTCCTGTCAGATTGGATCCACGAAGTATGCGACAATTCCAGATGCATTAGTGGCTGTGCCAGACAACACTGCGACTACTATTAAGCTGCTTAAGGCTTGTGCGGTTTCAGGTAGCTGTACGCTTAAGAACAAAAATATCACCTTTGATTTGAACGGCTACAATCTTGTTTTTAGTAATAGTACAAACGATAATCCTGCGCTCTATCTGATAAAGTGCACTATTAAGACAACGGGTTCTGGCTTATTGGGGGTTACTACGACCGCAGGCTGGAATCTTGCGCTTTATGCAGAAGACTCAAACCTCATGCTTAACGGTAATATCAAGGCGACTGGTGAGGGAGATTGCGCAGTAAGTGTATGGAATACCCATCTTACGCTTACGGGCTCAGTGACTGCATCGGGGGCGGGGTGTACCAGCTTAAATGCTGGAGATAGCTCAGTGGTTACGATAACAGGAAATATTACTGCTTCGGGCGGGGTTCCGACATCAGGCGGAGATGCTAGTGTTGGAATTTGCACGGGTGGACCTGGTGTGAAAGTTACCGTGGCAGGCTCTGTTACTGCAGATGGAATGGCAATCGAAAACGGAAACGGCTACGGCGACGACCAGTATGCGACGATTCATGTAACAGGTAATGTGACGTCAAGAGCAGGTAATGGTGTTGTCATTTATTATTATGGAACGGTGACAATCGACAAGTCCCTGAGCGCCAATAAAGCTTATATTATCATCAATGGTTCTGGTAAAAAACTCACGACGGCTCAATCAGCGTCATCAACAACCAAAGCGGGTTATAAGACCTTTACAGATGGCAAAAACACGGTGTGGGTCAAAGAGGTCAACGTCTATTTCTATAATGGATCCTCTGTTACTAAACGCTCGGTTGCCTGTGGCGCAAAGGCAACGGCTCCGTCTGTGAAAAAAACCGGCTATGCTTTAGCGGGTTGGTACACAACAAAGGCAAAGACGGGTGGAACAAAGTTCGATGCTACGAAAGCAGTCACAAAGAGTGTGACCTATTATGCTCGTTGGAAGTCAACCGATACCACTCTCAAAGCGCTTAAAGTGAGCGTTGGAAAGTCCTCTGTTTTTGCCAATAAAACTCAACTGAGCAACCATTCGCTCAGTGTTGGAACAACAGCAAGCAGCGTAGCTATTACTCCTACCAAGACAAATAGTTATGCGAAAGTGCAGATATATAACGGCAAGTCATGGGTCGCCGCTAGTAGCAAGACGCTCTCAATGGCGAAAGGTAAAACCTACTATGTCTACATTCGAATCGTTGCGGAAAACGGCAATGTGGGTAAAACCTATACGGTAAAAGTATCACGGAAAAAGTAGGGAGTCACATTATGGATACGGGAAAGACGACCCTTTATGCCTGAGACGAAGCCAGATCATATTCCCTCATCTGATGAATTGACCAGAACTCGTACAGGGAACTTTTTTGTGCGTGATGGCGTGCTGCTCCCAACTGAGGATTTTATCAACAACACCGACGGATGTCGCACCTGCCTTAAGGGCACCTATACCGTACAAGAGGAGGTGCGCGTCATTGGGCATGGAGCTTTTCGGAATTGCACTAATCTCCAGGCAGTGCTTCTGCCCGAGGGTATTTCAGCTATAGAGCCTCTTGCTTTTGCAGGTTGTAGCTCACTGGTTCGACTAATGGTGGCAACACAGGATAGCTGGCAACCTGAGATCGTGATCCCATATGGAGTTGAGAACATCGGATATAAGGCGTTCAGCGGCTGTTCGCAGGTTACTCAGGTTCGCTTTGAATCGCGACTCGCTTATCTTGCCCCTAGCACATTTGAAGGTTGTTTACGTCTGAAAAAAGTTGAAGGCTGTGGGTCATTGGGAGCTATTGCCCGAGCAGCATTCAGGGGTTGTGATGACCTGCAAGAGTTGGTGGGACTTAAGAGCAGCTGTATGATCGAGTCTTACGCTTTCGCAGGCTGTTCACGTTTTGAGGCGTCAGGGAACTTAAATATGTCCGAAGTTAACACGAGTGTTATCGAAGATCGCCCTCAAGAGAGGACTCCTGAGATATGTGTTGAAGAAGAGCAAGAGGCTGTACCTGAGGAAGATTCGGTCGAGCTAGTAGAAGAGGAAACGCAAACCGAAGAAGAACCTGAGGATGACGTCTTCGAGATAGCCTCGGTTGTCTCGAAGAAATCGAAGAGAATGCCTTGGCAGGACAAAGCAATTTATGGCGGCGCCGCAAATCGGAAAATGCTTGCAGAATATATTGGAGGACATCTTTATCTGCATCGCGATAGACTGTACTTCAAACCTCATCCAATTAATATCCAAGCAAGCGAGGTCATTATCCCACTTGACGATATTGATAGCGTTGCCTTTTTTAGTATCTTTGGTTTCTTCCCAACAGGGCTTGAAATCACATTGCTTAATGGTCAAATTGAACGCTTTTCTGTGAACTCCCGCAAAGAATGGAGAGCGCAGATTGAGCAGGCCCAGGAAGACTAATGTTGATTGCAGCCAGGATCTCTTGGCCGAATCGTGACGGTTGATTTCAGGCACTCAATCAACGAGAACAGATTTGGTAACTAATTCGGTCAAGTCAGGTATGAATGGTGCGAAGGGACCTAAGGCTTTTCTTGCTGATGAGGTAAGAGAAACGAGTTAAGTTGGCTGTTTTGATGCAAAATGCTACACAGTCAATGAAAGCGGTGTACGTGCATCATTAATGGTGTTCGCTATTATAGCCTTTTGCCTTCTGGAGCCTTGATTCGGAATCAAGAAGCTTTTCTGAACTTCATTCAAGGCGTAAAAGACTACAGGCAGATTACCATTGAAGAAGTTGGTGAAATCTTGGCGGCAGCATGGCAGAACGAGGAGGCTGCAAATGAATGTTAAAACATGGGCTGAAGTGCTGGCGGATAACACAGATATCTCGGTGCCTGAGTGGGGTGATGCAGTATGCTGTCCATTCTGTGGGTCAGATGACGTAGCACGTTATCAGTATGGTCTTCCAGTTATGAGTAAAGACTTGGAGGAGAGGATGGCAGCAGGAAAGATAGTATTGGGTGGATGCTGCATTACTCCGTTTGATCCGAGCCATAAGTGCAACGAGTGTGGTAAAAGTTGGAGTGAGATTATCCGTGTTATCGAATCTATTGCGTATCGATTGCACGTAACTGACGTGAAAAAGTTCCTTGATTCTGGCGTCCAGAGAGCGTTTCGTTTTGCGAGCAAGGCGCATGCGGGGCAGACTGATAAGCTCGGCGAGCCCTATATCTATCACCCCTTTTCTGTTGCTGCCAAACTCGATACTCCAAATGAGCTCATGGCCGCTCTCCTGCATGATGTTGTTGAGGATACCGATACAACGTTTGATGACCTGAGGTTCTTCCCGTCAGAAGTAGTTGTGGCGGTGGGGCTGCTAGATACGGCTGCGGCATAAGGAGCGTGAAACAGAGTGGCAAGTTTCTGGGAGATTATCAATAGAGATCTCAAAGGCGTCTTGGGTTTGAGCGATAAGTTGGCCGAAGAACCTGCAGAGGGTAGCGTGGGTGCGAATAAAAAAACTTCTGCAACTAGCCGGGGCGAGCGGAAGCCGCACCTATTCAAGTTCAAGTGGGTCTACAATCAAGTCAACCAGATCTTGCAAAGCGAACTGGTTCCGCTCTTTCAGGAGGGCTTGACGGAGGAAGAAAAAGTAACGCTGACGCCGAAGTTCGTACACCATATCCAGGCATATGTCTATCAACAGGAGAATCCCATCAAGTGCTCCGCGTTATCAGACGAGGCGCTTGTTGCAGCCATTCGGCATCAGATCATGAAAGATTGGATTGACCCCGGACCTGATGCGCGCCGTGCCGCGCTGACTCCGGATTCCAGCTATCAGGAAGTCGGTAAGCTCTCGATCGACATCTTCAAGAAAGCGATCATGCGCATTAACTCCGACGTACCGATTGTTTTGCAGCAAGACGAGCTTGAGCAAACTGAGCAAAAATTTGATGCGCTGATTTCTCAGGTCAATCAACTTCATCGCGAGTCCGCCCTATCTGAGAAAGGTGACGCGCTCAAAGATCTCCGTTTTGCAAGTGGGCAGAGTGATGAGGAGAGCAGCCGCGTTAAGGCTTTTAGACAGAGAGTCGATGCTGAGTATACTACCTATGGGCTGGCTGATAAGGGCGCGGATGACGAGCTGGGTATACATGTGCAACCTGCTCCGGCGGGGAAGAACAGTGTGATTGTCACGGCGAAGGAGATCGTACCGGCGCCGATTGATTGGGTTGCGTGGGAGCTGAGAGAAAACTTCAAAGATGACGCCCAGTGCAAGATGACTGTCCAGGGAAATATCATTGGCATAGGGCGTGTGTATCGGACCTTCGGCGCCAATGTACTGCGCGTGATGTTGCCGATCGGTTTTGTTATTGTGACTAGCATTTTGGAAGCTACGCTTTCGGCTGACTACACAATCGCAATCTGGATTCTGGGTTTTATACTGTTTCCTCCCGTTGCGATAATCGGGGCAAGTTTTATTACAAGTGAGCGCCTGATGATGCGGCTTGTTCCTGGGAAGGGCAGTGAAACAAAAATTATCGCATCTGGGACGACATCAAGTACTGCTTGGAAGTGCGTCCAAGCAACGATTGAGGGCCTCAAGCAAGCAACTCCACAGACCTTGGAAGCTCAGGCCCGGGCCGTTGGCGCACTACCTACTCCAGAAGCAACTTCTGCACAGAGCGCGTTGCATCCCCGCGCACTTCCGAGCGTGAAGCAAGGAGTCATGGGTATTGTTTTGAGCGCGTTAGCTTTTGTCGGCATAGCACTGGCTGTTTTAGAGGTTGCGCACAACGAGGATCTGGCAATAACTTTGCTCATGGCTGCGATCCCCTGTTATTTTGTGGGCTTCTTCGCTTTTAATATGCGGATCCTGAAGACCGAGGCAGTGTTTGGTGATTTGGTTTATCATTTGGCTCAAGTTGGCATCACGATAAACGTGTTTACTCTGATTGTTTTGATAATTGCGCGGCTCTCAGGGAAGTTTATGTAAATAGGTTACTTTTATCGAATGGCATTTTAGCCATTACTTTAAGCTCGGTTAGATTCATGCTCCCAACAGGGCAGCGGGGATGACCAGTACTCCGTCCTCTTTGCGCTGGTAGGCATAGGGTCCGGTAGTAATGACGATCTTGGTCAGTTGCTTCTGTGGCAACTGCTTTTCGAGCCAATTCAGGTGCCGAACGTCTTCACTGTTGATATCAGCTGTCGTCTTGACTTCGATGGCAAGCAAGCGGCGTCCACCCTCAATGATAAAGTCGACCTCGTGATCTCCGCGTGAGGTCCGGAAATGATAGACCCGTGCCCGATTCACCCCTGCGTATACTAATAGGCTTTGTGCAACTAGGGATTCAAACAGCCTACCCAGAACAGTATTATCAGGCGAGATTGATTTTGCTGTTCCAGAAAAAAGCTCCTGTCTGCTTAGCTTGAGGAGTCGCGCGGAAAGAGCAGGATCAGCCAGGTAGTGCTTTGGTGCGCGTCCTCGTGCTGCGAATGCATTGGCCGAAGGAAGCCATGCTTCGATGCGATCAGTCACCCAGAGAGCATCCAGAGCGTCCCGATAAGCCATGGTCGTTTGCTTTGCCGGTTTTTTGTCCTCGCCCGCAGTAGAAGCGTCCAGTATCTTTTGATAACTTGTAGTTGTCCCCGTAGCGGCAGCATAGGAACGCAGCCACTGCCGTAAGACATCTGGCTTGCGCACGTATATTCCATTTTCAGGGAACTCCTTTTCCAGAAGTTCATCAATATAGCCGTCCAGCGCAAGCTCAACAAAGGCGTCAGGACTCTTGCGGATCCCCGGAAAGCCTGAACGCAGGATCTCCTCAATATAATCAGTGAGAGCAACATCAGTCCGGGCAGAAATTTTTTCAGGAGTATCCTGCAGGAGGCTTTTAAGCGTAATAGCAGGCTTTTCCAGAGCGCGCTCTTGCAGACTCAGTGGGCGCATGCGTAGGCGCACGATTCGCCCTGCTCCACTGTGAATGTTTACGTTGCGCGGTAATTCTGCGCTCCCCGTAAGCAGATATTGTCCAGGCGAATAGTCCTCGTCGACCAAACGACGCACTATATCCCAGGCGGGCGGATAGCGCTGCCACTCATCAAGCAGCACAGGCTTTGACGCCTGGCGCAAGAGTGCGGAGCCGTTTCTTAGCAGTTCAATCGTTTCTGCTTTATCAAAGAGCACTACTTCTGCTGCCAAGCGCTCGGCCGTTGAAGTCTTCCCTACGGCCTTTGCCCCTTCGATGGCTATCGCGGGAAGACCCGTCAAATAGGTACTAAGGACGGTATCCAGTATCCGTGGTTGGTAGGTACGCATAAGGCTCCTGTTCTATAGGGCTGCGGCTTTTGCTCCCATGCATTATACTCTACCATTATTACAATAAATACTCTACTATTATTACAATAAATACTTTACTATTTTACTAGAGTGTAGCAGCAGGTTAATTGCTCAAGTGTAATCTAGCATGCAAAGTGTTATGCTGAGGGCGTTTTCTGTTTTCCACCCATAAGTTGGACCATCAATACGCCGGCGATGGCCAATACGGCGCCGATCGCGACCAGGTGGCTTGGGACCTCGCCCAGCCAGATCCAGGCGATGATTGCGGCGAAAAGGGGCTCGCCGTTGAGAAAGACCGTGACTTGGGTGGCGGGCAGGCGCGAGAGCGCGACTCCCCAGAGGGCGTAGGCGATAAATCCGGGGAAGACCCCGATATAGACGGCTGCCAGGGTCGCGCCGGTCGAGGCGTGGCGGACGTCGCCGATCAGCTGCGGCGCAAATACCATCAGGAACAACGCGCCCGCGATAATAGCGTAGCTTGTGAGCTGGATGCCTGAGTAGCGTTGTAGTAGTTCCTTGGACAGTACGAAGTAGATTGCGGTGGCAAGCGCCGAACCCAATATGGCAAGCGCGTAGAGGTCGGCGCGGAAGCCTTCGGTCGCTGAAATCCCAACCAGGCAGACTCCGACAAACGAGCAGATCACGCCCAGCCATCCCCACCTGCTCAGGCGTTCTTTCAGGAAGCGGGCAGAGATCAGGGCGACAAAGATCGGCGCGAAGGCGATGATGATCGAGGCGGCGCCGGCAGGTACGGCTTGCTCGCCAAAATTCAGGAAGAAGTGATAGACCGAGATGCCGAGCAGCCCTGCCAGCGCGATACGCGGCAGGTCACGGGCGCGGGGCAGGCCCTGGCGCGTGATGATCAGGTAGCCCAGGGCGATGATCGCTGCGGTCGAGAAGCGGAACAGGGCCAGCGCGCCGGGGTGGTAGCCACCGGGATTAACGGGCGATTTCAGCCCGTAACGGATTGCCGCAAAGGCCGACCCCCAGAACAGCAGCGTGGTCAGGATGCAGAGATACGTGGTTTTTTTCATGCCTATTAGTGTAACCCGTATTTTTTGCGGACGCGAGTCAGGGCGCCTTCGAGCATCGGGCCAAACAGGGCGAGGAAGACGAAGGTTGAGGCGGCAAATATCGCGTTGAAAGGGACGCCGGCCACATAGACGGGCCAGGCGGTCTGCCAGCTAAGGTTCTGGGTGAAGAGCAGCACTGACGAGGTGTCGACGATCAGTCCGTAGAGTACAAAGGTTGCTGCGCCGCCAACCGCCGCAACCAGCCAGCGGTTGCGGGGCAGGCGCGACGGCGCGAAGAGCAGCCCTGCCAGGCAGCCGATC
>Ga0123357_10003130_pt1 | contig 18793 bp, 15 predicted proteins | sample TergutEmb28metaG_FD_89873 | JGI IMG/M metagenome (GOLD analysis project Ga0123357, IMG submission 89873) | Embiratermes neotenicus P4 segment gut microbial communities from Petit-Saut dam, French Guiana - Emb289 P4 | ecosystem: Host-associated > Arthropoda: Insects > Digestive system > Gut ...
CCCCCCCCCCCCCCCCCCCCCCCCCCCCCCCCCACCCCCCCCCCCCCCCCCTCCAACCTTTGGGCCTTTTTTCCCCCCAAATTTAATTAAAAAATTTTTTTTCCCCCCCCCCCCCCCCCCTAAAAAAAACTCTGTTGCCTGTACAGAGACCAGTTAATATTGTCTGGGAATATAACTTGTACTCTCAAATATAGGATGACATACATAAACACATTATGTGGGCAAAATGGAGAGCTGGAGACAGGAAGCAACAAAAGGATGCAGCCAAGTCCACAATGAGGGCCTACAAAAAGTTTAACAAGAACCCAAACAATGTAGTTGAACACAAAACTACCCTGATTTTCAAGAAATTCTCACTGGCTGAGGAGATCTGCAAAGAGCCGTGCCTGTAGTGTTCAAGGCCTCCTAGGATCTACAAACTCCCAATATTTACAAATTTACAATTGAGACCCCACCTACCGGCTGTCCAAGCGCCTGGTAAGAATACTCATGGCCTTATGCATACCACATCAAGAACTCCACAGACTTCATGCAAAGTCTGTATGGGTTGGAATGGAGGCCATGGTGGTCAGCTTTGACTTTAGTTTCACAGTTCACCAAACTGCTGATGATGGGGGACTTAAACATTCTAGACACATTTAATGTCCTGACCTCTTCCTAGTTCAGCTTTGGTGGCCAGTTCTATGAGCAGACTGACAAACAATGACAGGATTTTGTCAGTGCTGTACATGACCGCTGGCTTCACAAATAATTTTCAGTAGAAAGCACTGGATGAAGCAGCTCACAAGTCCCTCCGGTGGTTTCACTACACAAATGACATCTCTGTATTCTGACACCTTACATGAGAGAAGCTGAAAAGTTCTTGGACCACCTGACTACTGTCCACTGAAGCATTCAATTCACTATGGAAATGTACAGATATGGACACATTCATGGCCTTGAATCTGAGATTTACAGGAGACCTGATAGCTCTTTGGGATACGAAGTTTAACAAACACCCACCCACACCAACTCCTACCTTAGCAGGACATTCTCTCCTCCTTGTTACACACAGCTAGGGCCCAACACTGACCAACCATTTTCACTGATGAGCTGAAGTTCCTGAAGGCCACTGTCAGGGGGAATGTGTACAGTCAGAAACAGGTATATACAGCCATCCATCCATCCATCCACCAGTGAGGACTAACAGACCCAGCAAGAAGGCAACATGTCACTTTCCCACTGTACATCCAAACAACCTTCCACCACATTATGAGAAGGATGCTGTCCAGACAATATAAACACATGTTGGCCTGCCACCCTAAAAGGTCTGCAGCTTCCTTTACCCTGTTAAGGATGATTTGGAACTGCAGACTCCAAGTGTATACAGCATACCCTACAAATGTGGCCAGGTCCATAGTGAACAGATGGGCTGGTCTACTGAGACCAGGTGGAAAGAAAACCTGGAGAAGATCTGGTTTGGACAACGCAAGTCAGCAGTGGCTCAGCACACATTCTATGATCAACATCACATCCACCTCCAGGAAACCAAAACCCTCTTTAACAAAACTAATATGGGAGCTGGATAATCAGGGAGGGGACTGAGCTCTTTCCCAGCAGCATGAATAGGGAAGATAACCAAATATTCAGGTCAAGGAAACCTATCATTCACTCCATAAGGCAGAATTAGAGGCCTCCCCAAAATCATTCAGCTACTTATGGCTCTCTTAAGGGCCTGTTTCCATGTTATCTCCCTCTCCTGGCACTTCTATATGCTCCTCACTCTACCTGCACTACATCATATAATAAATCCTGCACAACTCCATGCAGTTATCCACCCACTCTGCCCATCGTCACGCTTATCACCCACAACTATGTAATATATCCCGTCTGCCCACATGGCTATTCTTTGTACACTACCAGACCCTGCAGACAAAGGCATCATGATCCTTGTCAAATACTTGGCCAGTGACACAGTGTCACATCCCAGAAGACTTGTATCATCAGGCACTTCTTACTTTTACTCTTCCCCATATATTAAAAGTGTGATCAAATGAAGGGTAATACATGCATAAGTAAAATATTAAGATCATGGTATTATTTGCCACTACAGCCATACAAAAGACACAGTGCAGTCATACAATGTGCCTACAACATTATTCATGACCTCTCAGAGTGACAGTCATGCCAACTGCTTACCACAGTCACTCATACAATATCAGAATGAAGACATGGTAAATGTGACTGTCACTACAGCTCCAGTGACCTCTCTTCAGTAACAAATTTTCTTGGCATAAACAATGTTTTTCATATAAACAGACATGAAAATAACTAAGTGCAGCAAGACTTGAACTGGTAACCCTGTAGATCAAATTACCTGCATCAAGATTTGGCAAGATTCGCATCTGTTCTGCTGCAATTTCTAGGGCTGAAGGTTCCTGTGCTCTGGTGAAGCCTGATCTTCTGTCTTTCCAAAGAAACTCTTTGTTCTAAATTAAAAACACATTAATTAGTTCCTTCATAAAACAAAACTTCACACACTGAAATGCCAGTACAATGTACATCAAAGTAACATCATCTTTTAATATATTTACCGAATTTCACCTATCATTTAAATACACATAAGACAGGCTAAGGGACATTAATAGTACTCTTAGTCATTACTGGTCATTCTCACAAAGGGAAAAAATGCGTTATGCATAGGTCACATCTGCCCATCTGTGACCCAGCACCAATAAACAAGCTTTCAGTAATAAACGTTATGCAATTCCAATTTTCAATAATATTAATCCACAATAAAGTTTAGTTTACCAAAGAACATAAATGGCAACATGTATCCCATACACCAATTTACATATTTTATTGAAATTTTTTATTCTCTGCAGAAACTTGTCATGAAATTCAGGTTTTCATCTGTACTGATTCACAATAAATTACAGACCTACCAACCCCCAGCGGACTTCCTTGTGTATCTAATAAACCTCCCAAACATTTTTTTTTTTTTAAATTCAATATGGGTAACATCCACTAGCTTCATTTCATTATTCCCACATAAAACCACCAAGGTTAACTGCAAAGAATGATAGCAATTTTGTGTAAAACATTTTGAGGGCACCTTTTCCAGCCTGGCCAGACTTGCATCATGCATGCTGGAGATCAGAAATAAATATCCTGAAAGACAGAGACAACTTAGGAGACCCAGGCATGGATGGGAAGATTATATTTGGCTAGGTATTATAGAGATAGGATGTGAAGGTATGGACTTGATTCACTTGTCAGGCCTTTGCCAACACAGAAATAAACCTTCAAGTTCCATGAAAGCAGGAGGTCGCTGGCCAGCTCAGCAATAACTGGCTTCCCTTGGAGGATTATAATCCAAAGAGTCAGTCATTTCTTTAATAACCAACAATATTCTACCAATAAACTTGTATGTTTTTGTTCCTGCATCCTCTCAAATGAAATAAATTTGTTTAAATACTATGAATTGAATGGTATACTTATCTGAATCTGACAACTAAATGGTATAAAGTGGTGTTCAATATACATAGGTTATTTGGAAAGTAAGTACCATCTGCACATATCTCTTGTGCATCCTCGAGACCGTCACTTTGCGCATGTGCAGTGACTTCCTCTATCAGTTGAGAAGTCACAGATACCATTTCGTGAAATTTGTGTTATGTTTATGTTTGTTCCTGTGCGTGAAACATGTTTAAGACAATTGAAAGGGCCGCTGACTGTGAAATACGGCCTGTAATTTGTTTTTTGAACACTAGGAATGTGCTACCCAGTGAGCTTCATCACCAGATCTGTCAAGTGTATGGTGACAATGCAATGCGTGTTGGCATGGTTAGGAAATGGGTTCGGATGTTCAATGAAGGATGAGAGAATGTGCATGATGAGGCACAAAGTGGGTGTCCATCTTTGGTGAATAAGATCAATGAAAGTGCGCGTGACGACAGACGTTTCACAATTTCTGATCTGTCCCTGCACTTTCCCCAGATTTCAAGGACTCTATTCTATGACATCGTCAGTAGTCATTTGGGTTACCTGCAGCCGCATTCCATGAGGAGGGTATAAAAATCTTGTGCCCCGCTACGATAAGTGCCTCAATAATGCTGGCGAATATGTGGAAAAATAGGTTGAAGAATGTAGAATTTGATAACAATAAATTTTATATGGAACCTTACTTGATTTTTTTTTACAGCGAAACAGTACTTACTTTCTGAATAAGTTTTGTACAAGGTCCTTTTGGACCAATAAACACCACTTCATGCAAACCCCTTTTAAGCAGGGAAATAATGTAAATATGCATTAATTAATACATTCACAAAACATATGTCACTGCAAGTCAGCCAGCTCATTACATTAACCTCTAAAGTCTGTGCATAAAAGGCAAGGGACAGCATTTAAAAGCCCTTTGGGTTCAAGTGTCCAATCCGTAGGACAGCCATAGCCTCAGCCATTTAAATATTTTACTCTTGAAGGGAAGCTTCACTCATTCTTAATACCCCATCAGAAGTTTCTTTTCAGCTTCATGCTCTGATTGGTTTACCCCTTCACAGAACTGTGCCCCCCCCCCAATTATCCATTTTTAAATGTGAGGTGGGATTGTGTGTTACAAGAACATGTTTTGAAGACTACCACACCGGGTGCGGCCTCCCTAAGAAAAATTGGGGACTTAAGTAAAAGAAACTGAAATCTTTTCACATTCCATAAAATTATTTTGTCTATTTACAAACTAAAAATTATTACTGCTTTCTTGAAGACACGCATAAATAGCTATCTTATTTCTGAAAAAAGTCATTTATTTCATTATTTCTTCTTGTTTGGTTCACATAATATTAATGTTTTATGTAAACTATGTGCTAAAATTTAAATGGCTAGTGAAAAAGTCATATGCGAAGGTGAACAGTTGCCATTTAAATCACCAAGCGAAAGGGTTAAAAGCCAATGTTACTGCACCACACAGCTTGATATTTTGCAATGATTGAAAACATTGTTCCCATTTTAGCTTGCCCCCACTTCCAGCTATGAGGGGCATGAAAAAACACTGTTCTTGCTAAACATCAATATGTCAGATGATAAAATATGATAACAACAAAGGCATGGAATACGGGGAATTATTCATTTCAAAATTACAAACACCAAAATATTTGTTAACATTTACTGTTTACATGTAATGTTCTAACAATTATTGCAAAGTTATCAATGATCATCGATATGCCAGCACCAATGAACATTTATAAATGGTCGATACAAATAATAAATATTATAACAGTTATTCAACTCCTGCAATAATTTCTTAGTGGCTGTTCATAAATCAAGCACAAGAACATGGCTCATAAGTGGGAGAGGAGAAAACAGCAAATGCATGCAAGATTAAAACCATTTTCTGTTCAGAAATTTGTGCTCCCAGATGTGATTCTGAGGAGCACAGGACATTTTTGTGCCAAGTGTCTTACTAATTTGGCCCCATGTAAGTAGTTGAACAGATTTACCCCTTTGCTCCAATATGCAAAATTTTAGACTTCCACCACAGTGTAGTTGAGTCTCTGCTCTAGATGTTGTGCAGCACTGATTGGTAGATAGTTACCAATGTACCAGATGTTATCAGTCCCATCTCCAAGAGTCAAGCAGTCCAATAAGCTTGACCCTTGAAGCTAGAACTGGTATGTTTTGTCAATGATCATTTTCTTGAAGTTGGATAGGGTGTACACGAAGGGCACAATATTCACCCTGATCTCCTGAATTAACACCCTTACAACCTTACTTTTCGGGTACTCTACAGAACACCATGCACACTACAACACAAAGAACACTGCTGAAACTTTAACTGCCTGTGCTGCCATTCCACTACAAACAATACAAGAAGTATGTCACTCTGTTGCACATACATATCAACACTGCAATGATACTGGTGGTGGATATTTCAAACATCTAAGACATTATGGAAAACAGGACAATGACGGATTAATACGTCACTTTACTTGTTGATACACAGGTAAATAGAGTACACACATTTTCTGGGACACTTTATATTTGTTGGTACAATACTAATTGTCTGTAAAGTGACTGATAGGCTTCTCTGTACATTGAAAGCTGAATGGTAAGCTTATCTGTATACTATCCACTTAATGGTATAGTTTTCTGTCTAATAGCAACTACATAACATACTTGTCCAGATACAGTAACTGTATGGTAAACTCATCTTTATACTGCTAACTGAATGGTATACTAGTCCACAAACTGCCAAATGAATGACATTTGTCTGTAAACAACCCAACCAATGGGATGCTTGTCTGTAGACTGATGAACGAATGGCATACATGTCCGTATATATATTACCAACTGAATGATCTTCTTGTCTGTATACTACCAAATGAATAGTGTATGAATCTGTATACTGCAAAGTGAATGGTATACTTCTCTGTATAATGCAAGTTAAATGGTATATTTTTTTGTATACTGCCAACTGAATGGTAAGTCTTATATGTGCGTGACCAAATGCAAGGAATACTTGTCAGTATACTGTCATATGAATGGTACATTTGTCTCTATACTGCTAAGTGAATGGCATACTTGTCTGCACACTACTAACTTAACTGTCACTTGTTTGTATATTGCCAAAAGAATGGGATACTTGTCTTATACTGTTAAATTAATGGGATACTCATCTGTACAGGCAGTTTCTGAGTTACATAATATGCGACTTTCATAAACCTGGACTTACATAAAAAATTCTTATTAATAATATTAATTAATATTAAACATAATATTAATACTATTAATTATTAATACTGTAACTATTAATAATTAAGAGTATTAATATAATCTGTAATATTTTACACTGTGCATTTCATAGGAAACAAATGATAGAAATAATATTATAAACATGTGTATCAACTATTTTAAGCTCGTGGTTCCGTGCATCGTAATTCAATGTGAATAAAAATCCAACAGATGCAACAGTATGCAGATATTTATTTAGTGCAAAGCTACTCTACATGTTTCAGGTGTCACAGCACCCATCATCAGGAGTATTAAAAACTGTACCCGCAGCCGGTACAGGTCATACTACTTGTACCGCTACTCCCCTCCAACATGGTTTGATCAGGACTCGATCAGTCCCGATCAGACCACACTGGAGGGGAGTAGTGGTACAAGTAGTATGACCTGTACCAGAGGCTGCGGGTACAGTTTTTAATATTCCTGATGATGGGTGCTGTGACACCCGAAACATGTAGAGTAGCTTTGCAGTAAATAAATATCTGCATACTGTTGCATCCGTTGGATTTTTATTTACATTGAATGTGTATCAACACTGTAAAATTGTATATGTAACCAATGAGGTGTGAGAAATAAATGGGGGAGAGGTCAATTCTTTCATAAATTCTAGGTTATGAAAAGTTTCAGGAACTGACCCCTTACATAAGTCAAAAACTGTCTGTAATGCCGACTTGTCTGTTGAACAACATGGTATACTTGTCAAATGAACAACCAACATTTGGTACACTTACCTCTCTCGGACTAATAGACGAGTCACAACTAAGGTGAGAATTTGGCGGACTGGTCTCTAATCTTGGAAGATACAGAGCCTTGATGTCTTTCTGCACATCTTGATAGAATGCTGCCTCCCAGAACTGCTGGTTCTGCCACACTCCATGCTCCTACATAGTTAATAAAAGTCCTTTCCTTCAGATTCAATGCCTGTATTATACTACTTAACCTTTCCTGAATCAAGAGCCTAATAAAAATGTAGAGATTTCTTAACCAACGCATGACACATATTTAGATTCTGACTGTATCTAGTGTACCTGTATGCAGGTGTAGGCAAACTGTATGACACCAGTGCACAGTTTGCGACAGAATGCAGTAGCCAATGGCAAAAGAGCAGCAGCTACCCCATGCTCATCCATGGCAGAGTCATCCTGCAAAATGAATTCACATATTATTGGTCTAAAATTTCATTAAAATTACTGAACGAAAATAACTTCTGAATCAGACTGGTACCAGTGGTGAAATGACAAGTCACCAGATATTGTTTAGTCCATCTGTACCTTCTCATCACCACTGCTGCCACAAGCAGCAGAAGCAATAAAAATGCCATGTATTTTGTACTGGGATTTCATTACACGACATTGTGTCAGTTCATCAGAATTTTTCCTGCATGAACCCTGCTCAGCAGCCAAAAAACTGCAAGCTCATCTTCCTGCTAGTAACAGGAGATCAGAAGTATTTCTTGTCAAGACTTGTGTTACACTGATTGTTTTTACTCACTGCTTGCAAGCCAGCTTCACTTCTTGTTAACATATTTCAAAATAATCAATCAAGCTCTTGTTGGAAAGTGCTATTAATTATCCATCCCGTATTTTCATATACGTGTTATCTGTTGTATGTGCATCACTAACATAAACACTGTCTTTCAGGATGCCCCCCAAGCAAGAATAACATAGGTTTAAAAGAATTGGGAATGCAGATGCTATTAATCAATAATTTTGTCACCAAACATGTATTAATGGTAGCTTTAACAGATTAGCCATAACAGTCTTGCATGAAGTAACTATCTTTTCAATAGCTCATTTCAATAGTTCTTTTAAAAATGGTGAAAGTATTAAGTTCATGTAACACCTATAACTTTTGGTCTCATTAAAAAATTGTAGAGTAACTGTCCAACATACTGCTATCTTAATGCCATGAAGAGGACATTCATGCAACTGATGTGGATTTTTCAGAACTACAGTGATAAATCCTAGTGCCATTACTGTTTATATTGTGTTCCTGAACGAAAGGTATTTTATACAGTCAAAACTTCAAAAGTCTCACTGCTGTCACAGTAGGTGCCAATGACATATCACACTGTGTAGCTAATATGTAAAAGACTTTCTTGGACTTCCTGGTAATAAAAAGCCTCAATTTCACCTGTCAATTTCATCTGTCAGTATGAGGGGGTGCTGATAAGTCCTTAGCCCAGCCTACTTCCTGATGTTGTAGGATGGAATCGATAGTGTCGTTGGAAAGAGGGGTCTGTTCATGTGCCAAATTGCAAGTCTTTTCTTGTTACAGAGGCTGAAAGGAAGCATGTCAGGCAACGCACGCAATTTCAACAACATCGAGATGTGAGCTGTCATCAAGTTTTTTTTTTCCTGCAAGGCAAGGTTGAGTATGTTGATTAAATCCCAAGTTTCATCGCTGTAGCTTGTTTCCTTCCTGGTCAGGCTAAGGACTTATCAGCATCCCCTCATAAACAACACTTCTTATTTTGTTTTATAACTGATACAGACCTCAAACTACAATGTTTTTTACTACTCTTTCTATCACTGATTTCTTGAGAAGTTAAACACACAGTAATCTTTGGTGGAATGTATAGCAGAATTTTCTGATGGATAAATTATTTAAAATATGTTTCAACCATGAGCATGTGCTACTCAGTGCTATACACTATATCAACATCAGTACACTACAAGGAAAAGGCAAAACTTATTTCTTGTATCTTGTGTGTGAGACTGACCAGAAGAGAACACCACATTCATGTTAATGCTAAAACGTCATTGTTGGCTCATTTCCCAAGCATGTCCACAGTACCACAAATTGAAGACATTGATCCTGTTTAGTATTACTTATAATTATTCTCCGTACAGAGTTACATATGTAGCCACTGTATGAAATGTTAAATTCACACACTGGTGAAGTTTTGGACTGCAGTTTTCCAGGATGCCACACACTGAAGTGAGGCAGAAGACTACCAGCATTTTCTAGAAAAACGCTGCCTTAAAATGGAGGCAGTATGTTCCTACAAAATATGCATACCTACCAGATGACATGGAATTACAACAAAGAAAACTGCAGTTTTAATGCTAAAGTCAGTTTTATAACATGTAAGTCACATGTGCCTTTTGCTGTGTACTAGAACAATGTTAGAGCTTTGTTATGGTGAAACAGCAACAATGTACATTCTGTGACATCACAACTAAACTGCTGCTCTCACAGTCTCAGTTGCACCATGTAACAACCACTTTACCTCTTGGCATTTGCAATGTACTTTGAACAGCTCAGTGTGACAACAGAAATAAGAAACAATGTGTGCCACTATCAGTGTGATGTGTGTCCAAAATCTTGTCACTCTCCCCATACACACTGTTTCTGGGACAAAATCCCTGAAGGATCAAAACATGTTAAAGTTTTCCTTGTTTTAACACAAACAACCATGTAAATATAAATAAAATGTGCATTTATTGGTGAATTATTATAAATTACTTGCACTCTTTTAATATGTTCCATCTTGTATTCATTAATTAGATCTAAAAACACATAACCAACAAAATGTACTTTAATACTCCATGATGTATTTTATTCACAATATTCTCGCCAACATATTTCGGCGATCTTCAGGGTGACGTTCTTATTACAAGAATACAATTGTGGTTAAATGTGTCACCATCACTCCATAACAATTAAAATAATATAATTTTGGTGAAAATTATTTAAATATAAATAAAGGCTAAGAATAGATAACTATTAAAATTGTGGGAGTTAAAATTGTTTGGTGTTTGCACAGTGATGACTAAGGTAGTAGTATGGTGACTCTTAATGCAGAGTGTCATCAGCATGGTGTACTAGCCACTTGGTGACGTGTGTCGTCGGTGTGGTGTACTAGTTTGAACTCACCACATCAATGACAAACATCACCTTTACTCTGGATTAGAACTCAATTTAGTCATCAACATGCAAACACCAAACAATTTTACCACCTATAATTTTTATAATTATTTATTCTTATCCCATATTTACATTACTTAAATAATTTTAACTATTAGGGAGTACTGGTTCCACAGTTAACCACAGTTGTATTCTTGTAGCAAAAACATTACCCTGAAGATGGTAGTAACATTGGCCAAAACATGTTGGTGAGACTATTGTGAATAAAATACATCACACAATGTAAAAGTGGGTTTTGCTGGTTATTTATATATTTTTACTTGCAAACTATTCAGATAGCTGTTACAGAACTCAATGTTACACACCATGTGATGTAAATACATTCTTAGCAATATTCATGTAAGCAAAAAATTGCATATTGAAGATTAAAGTCTTGTGGGATGTGACACTATGTCATTGGACAAGTTGTTCCTAATGTTTCAAAAGACCATATTTACCATCACACAGTCTAAAATGACTGCTTGACCCACAAGATGAAGACAACATAATCCTTCAAAATGTTCAGAACTACTCGCCCAATGATACATCATATCCCATAAGGCTTGGCATGTTCAGCAACAAGCCTGTCCTAGCCCCCAAATCTCACAAGCTGCATACTTCCCATAAAACACACACACACATATATCAGAAAATACAAACACAATTAAAGCACTATACAGTGAAACTACCTGTAATGCACAGTTCATAAGTCTGACAACTAAGTCAAACTGCTGGTGTTCCAACATTGCTTTGTTTCCAACCACATGTTGTGCTAACTCGGTACAAAGGGCAAGTCTTGCAGCTTTTGACTTCAATGCACGAAGAACAGCTGGAAATGTTTTCCGAGCATCTGATATCTTGTTCTCGAAGATACAGTTGATACAATTACGTAACACCTTAAAATAAAAATTAACTTGAGAAAACTAAACTAACAGTGAACATGAACTAACATACTCTCTGGTATCAGCCCAGATTCAATGATGGTAACACCAAAAATCACAGCAAGTCACCTTCATACCTTACTCTAGCAAGGAATGTATTCCAACTTTTGAAAAGTGAGAATCCAATTAAGCTTTGTCAAATAACCTACCTGGACTGGCCACACCACATATTTTTGCACTTATATTAATGCCATGATTCTTAAGGAACAAAATGTTTCAAATATTAACAAGTAATTGATAATGGCAGGGTTGTTTACTGCTACAAAAGTTACCTCAAGTCGACGAGCTGAGTTGCTGACTACATGACGAGGGTCATGGATGCTAGAAATATGTGGCCCCATTGGAACAATGCGTGGTTGCACTGGCCTCATAGATGACAACCTGATAAATAAAAATAGTGTTCAACTCATTGCTTACATTGGTGAAATTACAGACTTAAACAAGTAACTAGTTCTAAATTTGATTTAAACATAGGAATTACACAACTGAATTCATACTACTCAATATGACTCACAAACAACCCAATATACCATTTGTCCAGTATCTGAAGGCCTGTCACATAAATGCAATCAATCATGAATACTGAGTGACACCAAATACTTCAATGCATGCTCATGTCTGTTCAAACAAAATTACTGAATTGCTTGACCCTGAAGACAAAAAAACACCATTATCTTCCAAAATGTATGACACTTGCCCTACGAAATAGCATCACATCCCAGAAGACTTTATATCTTCAGCAGTACTGCTGTGAACCTCAAGTCTCATGAATTATGATATAAAATTCCTAACTACGAAAAATAAGAAACAGTGGGTGTGAAGTGGCACAAAATCCTGAACACAAGTGAAAGCTGACATTCAATTCCCATTATATATTTCAGTCACTTAATAATGCTGTGTGTCAGCTTACATGTACATAACACCAACACTTCAGTATGGTAACACCATCATAAGGAGTTTGAGCACAGCAAAATGGTAGAGTGATACCAAAAGACATAGCATTACATATGTATATACTCATACACAGTATTGTAAAGTAACTGCAACATAAGGTGGACAATGAATTATATGAATCACAACATGATTTATATAATTCATTTGCAATATAGATGGAGACACATATCAATAAATAAAAACACTATAAAACAATATTATTACCTGCGTAAATATATTCATATACCATACTGTGAGCAAATAAACTACAAGTAGGAATTTCAACTAGGAGAGGTGCAGACTGTACAAACAGTATGAATAAATGCATTACACCTGTTCAAGTTAGCATGCTTTCTACTGACTGTACTGTAAATCACTTTAATTTTCTACAACATGCACACAGTACAATTTGAAAGCAGCAGCAAAGCACAAACACACATACAGAAATATACAGTGGATTCCAGTTAACTGGGACACTTGGGGTCTAGAGCACTTTGTGTCAATTAAGTGGCTGCCCCAGTTATGCCAAGTTAAATGTGAAGACTTAAAAATGTATAAAACAAGAAACAAACTACCCTTTACTGAGCAACAAAACTACTTCAAAGAATGCTGGAACAGATATAAATACATTGTATGTATGTATTCCTGCTAAAAATAATTACAATGTAATGTATGTAGGACATATCAGTTCCAAACAGTTAATGATGTTGGAGGAATTTATCAATTATACCCTGCCATGTTTTCTCGATTAACTGCATCTGAATGAAATCAGCACAGATATCTTGTGCAGGTAAAAGACTGCTGTCACTGCCGTCCTGCATGAAGTAGCAACACAATACAGCAGTACATTTCCTGGCATTCTGGTTACTTGCTCACCGCAAATCTCAACGTTACCAGTCCTCAACACAGACAGAGGTGAAACTCTACTCAATAGGATAAAAGGCATAGAGTGAAAGAGGAACAGGGGCTGTTCACTAGATAAACCTACAATGATATAAACAAATTTCATACCAAAAATGCTTTCTTGACAAGATTACAGTCACTCAACTATACAAAAAATTCCCAAATTTTTGAGAAGCTGATGGTTCATTGCCATGTTCACAACAGCCACTACCTCCTACCGCACCTGAATCCAGTGAATACAGCCCAAACACTCATACTTAATTTCTTTAATATCAGTTTACATTTTTCTCCCACTTGTCAGTTGGATTACAAAACATAAACAATACAAATAAATTTTCTCAAGTTATTTCTTGCCTCAAATTCTAGTTATCATACATACCTTGTCTGGTATTTGGCAGACACAAAATACAGTTCAGAACTTAGTTTTACAGTGCCACTGAGTTTGTTCATCAGCTGAGTACAGAAGTCTGAATTTGGTGCACAAAAGACAGATTAAGGGTGAGAATTTATAATGTATGAAAGGGCAGGTTGTATGGCAGTTGAATGTCTGAAAGTCAAGGACCATCCATACACAGAAATATTGTGTAGTGTCATGACATGTGCACAGAAATTAAGAGCAGTGTAACAATACTTGTGCAGAAATTAGGATACCCAGTTATTTTAAATATTTTTTTGGGTAGAAGAATGCTAGTCACAAGGTACAAAATCTCTCTATATCAAGGTTACACTGTATCAGAACAAAAATGTTTAAATATATATTTGGTTAAGATTCTTACCATGCTATATCACCAGCACTACCATGGCTAGCATGAAGAAGATAAAGAGTGGTACAGCACTTTCCATCCTTCTTTGCTAATCATTTACACTACTCAGTAACAATACACATCAATCACACAAATTCTTCAGGAATCAATAATATTAGAAAGTATTTATTACAATAACAAAAAGAACTATATTCAGAAACAATTTAATCACACAACAAACATAAGTCTCATAAAGTATCCCTAGGCCTCCACACTCTAAACATCCTTAACTTTCTCAGCTAACCAGTCATCTTGCAAATGAAGCAATGATTGAGCACTACAACAGCAACAACCAAATTCATATATTATATCAAAGGTAACTTCCACTCTATTTCCAGATCAATGTTTGCAGGAAAGGTCCACACCGAAATGGATATCAAGAGTGTATACTACTGTAAATGTACCATCACTGTGTTTCTCCTTACCTCGATTTGAGGTTGTTCTTGGCAAGTCCTTCATCTATAATTGCTTGCACTTGAGAAGCACTAATTGAAGGGAAAGGTAGTTGGTGAATACGTGAAAATGCTCCATCAGGTGGTTTCAAAATTTTCTGCACATATGGCTGAGGATTTGGATTTTCATTTGTATACAACTGCTGTGCAAGTTCCTAAAAATATGAAACCAAAAAGAAGTAATTTTATTACAGTTCCTTTTATCACTCCTTCTAGCAAAGCGTATACCTTCAGCACTTCTAACTGCTGCAGTGCACTGATGAGATTACAGTAGCATCTGACAACCACTGACATATTTCAACACGTTCAGTTTCAGGCATGCTGAATGGCATAAAATCATACCTGCACATTTCCAGATACTTTCCAAATATCATTTACTGCAGACAATGCCTGATACACTGTCATAGTAACATGCTTTACATACTGCAAGTATTCTGCTACCTTATAACTTCTAAAACAACACAGCAGTACACAAAATCTTAATAAAGAAAAACCTTACAAATATAAAGTTTTGGTAGAATTATGTATCAAAGTTTACAATCAGATGAAACAAACACAAATTAACTTGGCAATGGCAGTTAAAGAAAGTTGGTGCACACCTGTATGTGAACTAGCAGCATGCGTTGATCCTGAACTTCAAGCCGTAGCAGATCGCCTATGTTACTGTACAATTCATCCCAGACATCACAGGGTCGCCACGGTGGACCTCTCTCAGACACAAATCCAGTAAAGAACATGCAGTCAAGAACACGTGTTGCAAAGTCACAATCCATCAGTGCTCGTTCACCCAGGAATGCAGCCTAAGGAAATGGCAAGCTTTCTGTCATGAACAGTTTCAACATTTTATTTAAACTTTTCACTCTGCTCATATGTTTCTAATCAACAACAGACCACAACAATGAATCCACTCATGGTAGAATGTTTGAAATATATGCCTACCACATATGATAATATCGAGGGGACAGAGGAACTCATTCCAAATGTTCTACAGCTTACACAATTGTTTCATAAATTCACTAATCTACATCCTCAAGCCCAACAGAAACCAGTGAACAGAGACGATATTTATCATTATGCCTATTGAGGCAAAATCTCCAGTTGGTGGAGGCTGAGTTCAGTGTTTCTGTTTACAAATCTTTCTTGCAGGAAGTGCTTAGAATTGTGTGTCTTTTCAAATAAAATGATTTATCACAAACTGAGATAAAATCTTTTCATTTTCCATTTCAGGTGATACACATCCAACACAGAATTTAAAGGCATACAGAAATATGCAAATCCTAGGGAAGTGGAAGGGTTGCCAGACACTTTCTGGGTGGTGAAAAAAGGACAAGTCTTACTGAGCATTCATACATACAAATATGGAAGACCAATGCTAAGGAAACACAACAAACATTTTTTAATTTTAAAAATGTCAGTATGTCAGACTATATAGCAACAATTGGTAAGAAAAGTATAAAAACTGATAACTGAGGAATTGGAAAAAATATGAAAGTATGCAGCTGGAATGGTGTAACTGTGAGTGCAGTCTAGATTGTTACTGCTTTACCAACCAGCTAATTATATGTGACGTTGAGCAAGAAATGTAACGTAAAAATATGTTTTACCTAATTCACATATAACATAATTCCCATCTTCCATAGTGACTAAGAACAGCTTTGTTCATAAATCTCACTAGAATGGATAGTCTAATAGTGTTCCCTTTGTTTTATGTCATATCATTTCAATTGTGTCACAGTGACAATGACAAGAAGTTGTCTGATTACAAGGTGAGCCATTTCATATGCTACCTTACCAATAAGTACCTTTCCTCAAATTCCAGATGGTGCAACACAAAGCATTTAGTCAGGTGCAGTCTATATGGAGTCATTCTAAATGTAATTCTTCTATATCAGCATATGAAAGTCTTCTTCACAAGACCCTGTGCTGGGAACTTGGTCTATGATGGAAAAGTGGAAGTTGGCAGTGTACAGAATTAAGATGGATCTCTCTTCTAAATAACTTACAAACTTCATTTTTCAACAAGTCTTCAAAATTATTAGCATTAATTTCCAAATGATAAAAAATATCAGTAAGGTTATGGTACCAAGAAAAAACTAACTTTCCAAATTAATTCTGATATACAGTGAATACACTATGATGCAAAGTTATACATCACATCAAAGTTCTGTAGAAAACATTAGCAAACATGTGCCTCAAACTATCAAGATCAAATCAAGGAAGATATTTCAGTCTTGATTTCAATGGTGTTTATCAGTCCCTATGAAGGTTCTGTCCTTTGGGACGTGACATGCCGTCTGATAACTGGTTACCAACTACTCCAAGATACTTCCTGCCTCTACTTTCCCTCATGCCTCTAGTCTTAGGATCATCCACAATAGACTGCTGCAGCATAAGGGTATGTAACCCGGACATCAGGTCTAGTCCAGACATTAAAACCTACCAAAGACACTACTGGGGAACTATGACTGACTATGTCAGCTAAAATGTTTTGCCTTCATGGAAGTGACTCTGTTCTTGAGTCATACAGCAGTAACTTAACAGGACAAAAGTTGAATATCATCTGCAAATTCTCTGCAAGATGCAGAAATTCTTGAATTCCTTTATACTGAAATGTAAGAAAAGGCATAACTGCCATGATTGTAGATCTCAAATTCAGAGCAGCAGTACAGACTGAACAAGAAATATTTTCTACAGTGAGAACTGTAAACTCACAAATCATTGTGGATGAGGAGTCTGAACCACAGCCCATGGCATCACATTCATTATGGTGCAATTTGAAGGATTTAAACAGAAAGCATGTCTCTCAGATAACAAACGGCTACATAAGGGGTTTACAAGATACCTACGTGGTCTGACAGTAAAGTATTGATTAGATTAGAGTTGTCTTGGATTTCCAGAACAAGAAAAATGCACAGTTACTTCATGCAGGACAACGGCACAGCCCTTATAACAAAATTCTCAATGACTACCCTAGAGATGTATTCAACAAATAGCTGCCAATTCACAGAATGTGGCTTACTAGATTTCCAGGTTTCAGTCTATGTGATTACAGTTTGTGGGGGGACAATGGAAGATCAGAGTTTATGTAAAATATCTACATTCTCGCCTACAAAAGAAAGACAGTATTCAAAGAGAAATTGTCAATATTTTAAGACAAGACCTCCTTCAGGTGTCAATAAATGCTTTCAGGTGGAACAAGCCACCCTTAGAAGCTGAAGGTTAGAACTTTGAGATTGTTCAATTAAATTATGGTTGGTTGACCTGCAGTGCAAAAACAGACTCTAAAATTCCTGGTATTTGCAGGCTTGTATGTGACAAAATGATTGCAACAGCTGCACATACAGACAGAAAGACTAAAGATACATTTCTACTGCATGCATATGATGGGTCCTTCCAGAAGACAATATCAGAAAACCTTTTTGCCAAACCCATATCTTAGCTTCAGTGGAAATTCACATTACTATAAGCCTACTGTTGGTATAAGCCTGAAACAATAGGAATAATAATGAAATTACATGAATTAAAACATGAGCTAACACTGTCATAGACTTAAATGTATCACTTGGATTTGAACACAAAGACACAAACACAAAAACTTCTCCCTTCAAATTTTCTGAATCACAACAGAATAAAAGTCTCCAACCAGAAGGGAAAGTGTTTATTCATATGTTAGGTTTCTAGAAAGAATAAAACTCTCTTCTTTTGTTTATGAGATAACAATTGTGAATTATATGCTTGATGTAACTCACGACAAAGCTGCAATAAAAATAGGATCTAGACTGACAAGAGCAAAAATTCAATCTCTATTCCTTACTGTCACACCTACCTCATAAGGAAATTTCTCCAGCACAAGTGACAAAAATGTGTCCAGCCATGACTTATGTTCCCACATACTGTGCAAAGCAATGCTAGAAGTGTGGATAAAACAAAAACTAGCCAGTGCTGCTAGCACAACTACCTCATACACCTTTAACCCTTAGCGTACCGAATTAAATCCCATCTGTAAATCCCAGCTCACCGAATTATTCTGGGGGGGGGGGTTTTAAATTTTGCGCATGCTTTTGGAAAAACTTGAATTTTTCGAGAA
>Ga0123357_10003132_pt1 | contig 18789 bp, 19 predicted proteins | sample TergutEmb28metaG_FD_89873 | JGI IMG/M metagenome (GOLD analysis project Ga0123357, IMG submission 89873) | Embiratermes neotenicus P4 segment gut microbial communities from Petit-Saut dam, French Guiana - Emb289 P4 | ecosystem: Host-associated > Arthropoda: Insects > Digestive system > Gut ...
GCCGTGCAGGAGAGAGTACCGTCTACGCGTAAATTCTTGATCACACCGCCGCTGCTCAGATACCCAAACAAGCCGACATCACTGGCGCCGGTGTTGCTGGGCTTTATCGTCCCGAACCCCACGATCGAAACGGTATGACCGTTGCCGTCAAAAGTGCCGGTAAAGCGGGTGGCATCGTTTCCGGTGCTGGAATCGCCGATGGGCGCCCATGCGTAATAGCTTAGGTCAATGTCGGCCACGACCTTGTAGTCGAGGGTGAGGCCACTGACGCCGCCGACCGGGTTGCGGATTGCGTTCAGCGTGGCGTAATTGTATACCAGATAGGGATCGGAGGCGGCGGCGCTTCCCGCCCACCATACGGCGTAGAGGGTGATGTCGCCGGTGATGATGATGCTGTCACCCGGCGTGTAGGATGTGCCGCTGCCGTCCGCCGCCGTATTCCAGCATACGAATGCTTCATCGGTGGGCGGCGTCATGGAACTGCCATCGGCTACTGTAGCGGCCGTGCCGCTTGCGTAAAGCGCGTTGTCGGCAGGCGCCGTACCCGTGCCGCCGTTGACATCGTAGGTGACTGTAAAGGCAGGATCCACGGTCAGCGTGACCTGCGCGGTCTCATCCAAATAATCGGGCGTATTGCCGGGATTTCCGACGCTGCCCGGCATTGTCGCGGTGATCGTGACCGTGATGGGCGCTGTATCGGCATTAATGACAGCAAGCGTGGCCCGGGTGTCGTCCGCGGCGTCGACCGTGACCGTGGCGACCGATGTGTTGCTGCTTGTCCACACGACCGGGTTGCCCGTTGTGCCGCCCACGGCGTACAAAATGACAGTGTCGCCGTAGTTCTGCTCAAGGCTGGTTACGTTGAAATGGTCGCTGTCCTGGATAGACAGGGGCGCCTGGGCGACCGGAGCAAACTGGTAGTCATAACTCGTCGTCAGCGTAACGGCCCCGCCCGCCCCGGCTACGGTCACCGGCTGGCCGACGTAAAATGAACGCTGCTCCGTCGCCGCCAGTGCGGAAGCGGGCGGAGCGATGAACGCCAAAGCAAGCGCAAAGCAGAGGAACAGCGAAAGCGTCTTCGCGACGCGCCTGCCCTTTTTTATCCTGCCGAACACAAAGACTGCCGCAAGCGCGGCCGCCGAAATGAGCAGCAGCGTGAGCCACAACCCGAAGTTGAAATTGTCGCCCGTCTGTGGGGCCCCGGTTGCCGATGCCGCTGTTGTCTTTGCCGCCGGCGTCTTTGCCGCTGGCGTCTTTGCCGCTGGCGTTGCTGGCGCCGCGAGCGCGGTCAGCGCGTAGCTCTTCATCTCTCCGGCTTTCAGCGTCCCTACCGTGACCTGGGTCTGGCCGGAGCCCAGCGTCAGCCCGGCCGGTAGCGCGAGTGAGAGCCGCACGCCGCTCACGTCATAGCTGTTGCCATTACTTACCGATACTGAAATATTCGCCGTGTCCCCGTTGTTGTAGCCGGTTTTGTCCGTGGTTACTGACGCGGTCAGCCCGTCATGCGAGCCCGTGGCCGTAGCCGCGAACGCCGCGATTGTCGACATCGAAAAACAGAAAACGAAGATTGGCACGATTGCCAGGATTGCCGCAAAAACCCCAAAAGAACGCTTTTTCATTTCGCCTCTCCCCTAAATACAAGTTTTATTGTAGGATCATGATAACATAAAAACGAACAACAAGGGACGGCAGACCGTGTGAAAACTCTTCAAAAGGTACTTTTCACACTGCCTGCCGACCCCTTTTTGTCACAGAATAATTAAGTGTCAAAATTATACGTCCCCGTGACACCCCGGGCGTTCCCCTAATTCCTGGTCAAGTACACCGCCCGGTCATAATCATTTTTGTGCACGTAGATCCGGTATTCATACGCGTACTCAATTTTTACGTTTGGCACGCCATGCCGCCTGCCCGGGTTTGTCATGCTGTTGGTGGCGATGACATAGTCGATCTTGTTCGAGACAAGGCAGCCTGTGACCCGATCCACCTCATCCAGGCTCCGCGTCAGATAAATTTCCCTCCTGCTAAAAATATTCATTTCGTTACCCGGGACATACCCCTCATTATATCGGCGCTTTCCAAATGTAACCCTTCATCGTTATGATACGTTATGATACGTTATACTACAGCTTTTTCGCAAGAACAGGAACGATAAGTCCGCCGCGAATGTGTCAGGGGGACTTCCTTGGCTCTTGGCTTGTGACAAAATCAGACCGTCCCCGTTTGTCTCAAAATATTTGCTTTAATTTCGTCTATTTTTGCCTTTGTCTGTTCTTCTGCGCTGCAAAGCGTTCTCGCCGGCCTTGAAATTGTAGATCGGCACAATTCGTTTTTCGATCTGTACGGTCGGGTCAATCTGGCTCACTATATAGCCGAGGCTCTTGTAAGCCATCGGGCATTCGTCAAGCGTCTCGTCGCTTACGGTCGTCGAAAACACCCCGCCCATTTCCTTTTTGAACGCCGACACAGTGAAGGCCTGCTTCGCCTCTTTTCTGCTCATGAGCCGGCCGGCCCCGTGCGGCGCGCTCTCGTTCCAGCCGGGGTTGCCCCGCCCTATGCATATAAGGCTGCCGTCGCGCATATTGATAGGTATGAGCAGTTTCTCTCCGGCCCTCGCGGACACCGCGCCCTTGCGCAGGATCCGGTTTTTGAGATCGATATAATTGTGCGTGGTCGTGAAACGCTCCTCTTCAGTAAGCTTCATGCCCTTCAGGATTTCGTCCGTCATGGCCTGCCTGTTGATCTCGGCAAACTCCTGCATGATGCGCATATCGTGCAGGTAGTCGTCAAGCAGCGCCCCCGACACATAGGCGAGATCGTACGGGATATCGCAAAATTTTCTACCGCCGAGCGCTTCATGACCCTTTTTCTGATAGTATTCCGCCACCTGCCGCCCGATATTGCGGCTGCCTGAATGTATGACAAGGTACAGCGCCCCCTCTTCGTCGCGGTCGATTTCGATGAAGTGATTGCCGCCGCCAAGCGTCCCGAGGCTGAGCTCCGCGCGCTTTGTGTTCACGAATTCCGCGCAGCGCAGTTCCCCGAGCTCAACTTCGCCCAAGCGTCTATGCGGGCTTTGGCGCACCTCCATCCCCGCCGGGATCCTCTCGTGTATGAGGCTGTCGAGTTTCGGAAGCTCTATGCCCCGCTGCTCGAGCTTCACGGTCTCCATCCCGCAGCCGATATCTACGCCGACAAGGTTCGGAACCACTTTGTCCCTGATCGTCATCGTCGTCCCGATGGCGCACCCCGCGCCGGCATGCACGTCCGGCATAATGCGTATTGAGCTTCCCTCAGCATACGGCTGGTCGCAAAGCTTGCGTATCTGCCCCTCTGCGCTGTCCTCGAGATCCTCCCCGTATATCACCGCTTCCGCGTATTTCCCTTTGATCCTGATTTCCATACGAAGATTTTATCACAGAAAATTTGCTGCAAGACTGTATGGCGCTTGAATATCCCTTTAAAGTAATTCCGTTTACAGATTGGGAGGGCGGATGTCGAATTTGTAAGCCTTACAATTGCAAGCTCAAGCCCCACACCACCATCATATGCGGCTTCGGTTTCAAAGCCTTCTTTTTTCAAGATGATCAATATTTTCTTCATCATCATTTATCTTCATCTCCTGAATATATCACCACCACGGTGAATGGACCATAAATGGCGCATCGCCTGTGATATATATACGTATATGATAAGAATGGCAAATAGGTGCGTGAGGTAAAAAATGAGATATTTTCAATTTGTAACAGATACGGACAAGAAGCTCGGAAAATATTTGGGCAAAAGATCGAAGGACGACGAAGGTTCTGAATTCGATCAGGATAGTGACGAATGGAGCAGTAGGTACAAGGAAAAAATCAGAGTGACGAATGAAGCGTTGGCTGAAAAGTCTTTTATGCACGATATCTTTATCAATTTTTCTTCGGTAACAATGAAGAAAACAGAGTTTGCCGTTGCGACAGACAAAAACGAAGAAATGATGCCGGATATTGAGGCACACTTCCAAAAATATCTTGTAATGCACAATTTCGAATATACAACATTAAGAATCGAAGAGATTTCGACAAACAAATACCGCAATTTGATAAAGCATGCTCAGCGAAATGATTATATTGACGACAAATTTGATTTGGATGAGGAATGCGAGCGCTATGGACTCAGCAAAGCTCGTAGCACATATTATAGTCGTTCATTTTATGATGAATCTATGCTTATTGATAGAGAATTTGTACTAAAAGATTTTCTGAAGCAAAAAAATATACTATCAGCTATTCCCGACATGAAAAATGAGGTTGAGCGGATTTTCAAAACACCACGAGACCGTTGGCTCCCCGGGATACCTGTTCACTATGTCATATCCACTGACGAGGGAATTGATAACGAGGAATATCTTACATATCTTTTGAATGCGTTATTATCATGCAAGAGGATAGTGAGCAGAAGGATTATCCTTATCGATTATGAGAAATTGTGTGATCGATATTGTCCTGACGATATACGTGAATTGTTCCGCCTTCAAGCAGGCGGAGCCATGGTATTGAAAGTGCGCAAGGACACCCTTGAGGATAGCTCTTATCTCACAGGCAGCGAAAGCAGGGCCGATGATATTTGCCGCCTTGTGATGGAGTGGAAAAACAAGGTTCAGGTAATTTTTCAGTTCCCCCGGGATTCCGAAAAACTGCAGGATGCTTTTTTCTCGGAACTTGACGGGGTTTCACTTATAAAAATAAAGGAAACCCTGCTCTTTGATCAGGACGCAAAGGATTTTCTCCTTGTCCTGGCAAAAGAAAACATGGTGATGTCATATGCCGGGCTTCGCCCTCTTGTTGAGAAAAATACCGGATACTCCAAAAGGGATCTACGGAAACTCTTTGATCAGTGGCACACGATTTATATGAAGGAGAAAGTTTTCCCGCAATACGCAAATGAGGCTGTTGTGATGAGTCAAGTAGAAAAAGGGCCGAGGGGCAGCGGCATTGAGAGGTTGAACAACCTGATAGGGCTTACAGAGACAAAGTCACTTATTTCAAACATTCTCGATTTCGCAAAAGCGCAAGCCCTATATGCTGAGGACCCAAAACAAACTAAGCAAGCTTTGCATATGATTTTTTCGGGCAATCCCGGGACAGCCAAAACAACTGTTGCAAGGCTGGTAGCGCAAATCCTCAAGGAAAACAAGATTCTTGACACCGGCGATCTGATTGAGGTAGGCCGTGCTGATCTTGTGGGGAAATATGTCGGATGGACAGCGCCGACGGTAAAAAGCCTATTTAAGAAAGCAGCCGGATCGGTGCTGTTTATTGACGAAGCGTATTCTCTTGTAGATGACCGAGACGGATGCTATGGCGATGAAGCGATCACAACGATCGTACAAGAGATGGAAAACCACCGTGACGACGTCGTTGTGATTTTCGCCGGGTATACGGACAAGATGGAGGGGTTCCTGAAAAAGAATCCGGGGCTACGAAGCAGGATAGGGTTCCATGTAACCTTTCCCGACTACTCGGCAGACGAGCTTTTTCAGATCATGGAGCTACTTTCGGATAGTTATGGCGTTCGATTGGCAGAGGATGTGAGAACGGAAGTATACCCTATCATAGAGAAGGCAGCGGGCGTCCCGGAGTTTGGAAACGGACGTTATGTGCGAAACCTCCTTGAAAGAGCGCGAATGCGGCAAGCAACCAGGTTGGTCAGGATGGATCAGAAAAAAATCACCGGGAATATTGCGGCAACACTTATAGCGGACGATTTCGAGGAGATACACTTGTCAGCCGCTATCCCGGATAAGAAAATCGGATTTATTTGATGAGGATGGATGATGGCCTGCGTGCTATACTCAACCGAGAGGAGAAACCTGTGAATCTTTCAAAATCAAGATATGTCAAAGGGATGCAGTGCCCGAAGATGCTATGGATGGATCGGTATATGCCAGACGAGTTTGACAAATCCGTCATGAACGAAGCTGTGCTGGAAGCCGGGAACATGATCGGCGATCTTGCCATGGGGTATTTCGGCGAATTCACCGAGGTTTCGTTCTCGAAAAACACGACTGATATGATCACGGAAACGCAGAGATTGATAGATGCCGGAGTACGCATTATTGCAGAGGCCTCTTTTGCGCATAAGAACAATTTTTGCTCTGCTGATATTTTGCGCAGAAACAGTGACGGTTCCTTTGATCTGGTCGAGGTCAAGGCTTCATCAAATACAGACGAAGACACGAAAAGTTCAGAAAACGGCAGTAAGTTTGCAATCCAATATCTGCACGATATGGCGTACCAGTATTACGTGATCACAAACGCGGGATATAGAATCAATAGGGTATTTCTGATGCAAATCAACAAAAACTATATCAGGAACGGAGAACTCGATATATCGCAGTTTTTTGTTTTGAACGAAGCGACTGAAAAAGTGCTGGCGCTTCAAGAAGATATTCCGGCGAATATCACAGGCATCATTTCGATAGCAGAACAATCAGACGAGCCAGAGGATTTCATCGGTTCACGTTGCAACAAACCATATCCTTGCGGTTACAAAAAATATTGCTGGCGTGATATGCCGAAAAACAACATCTACGACATAGGCTTCCGGATGCGGAGCAGCAAGAAAGATGATTTTTATCAAAACGGCATCGTGACATTTGAGGATGTGGCGAATGCGGGGATCGATCTCAGCATGGCGCAGGCACGCCAAATCAATACGGAGCTTTACGATCTGCCAGCATATGTCGACAAAGAGGGAATAAAAGAATTTCTCGATACGCTTTCGTATCCGCTATATTTTCTCGACTTTGAAACCTTCCAACAAGCAATTCCGCAATGGGATCATGTCAGACCATATATGCAAATACCGTTCCAGTACTCGCTTCACATTGTCGGGACGCGCGGCGCCGCGCCTGGTCACAAAGAATTTCTGGGCAAAGAGGGCTCTGATCCGAGGCGCGAACTCGCGGAAAGCCTTTGCGAGGATATACCAAGCGGCGTCTGTACATTGGCATACAACGCAGGATTCGAAATGAAAATAATAGAAGACCTTGCCGCCATATTTCCAGATCTGTCCGAGCAATTGATGTATATATACGACGGTATCAAAGATCTGATAGTCCCGTTCCGTCAAGGGTTTTATTACAGTAAAGCAATGGGCGGCTCAAATTCCATCAAATCAGTATTGCCGGCGATGTTCCCTGACGATCCGGTGCTCGACTATAGTAAGCTCTCTCTGATACACCATGGGGGCGACGCGATGGATGCGTTTACTACACTCCATGAAAAACCGCCTGAAGAAATTGCCGAAATCCGTGCCGCGCTTTTGGCATACTGTCAGCTTGATACACTTGCGATGGTGAAGATCCTGGAGAGGCTATACAGTCTCGTGGAATAGAGTGTATTCGATCCGCCATATTTAAATCTTTTCATTATCGTCTTCGCCGCTTTGGTAATGGATATTAGATTCGAACACAGCCTGTCTATCGGGAATCCTGAATATACTTTTTAGCTCTTCCCGGCGGTTTTCGTCGTCCATTAGTACATGGTCGCCAATAAAGTGCCATTTCTTTGTCTTCATGTTATAGAAATTCCGTCCGCGCGGATAAAAAGAATAGTCTACATCCGGAACTTTCCCTTTTTCCTTAAGCTCCTCCCAGCATGAACAATGATCGTATGGCGTTATGTACAGGGTTCCCCCTCTTTCTATTCCTTCTTCAATATACAAAGAAAAGGTTATCCAAAGCCCGTCCAAATACCAAAAGATCCCCAGCAGCGGTTCATTCGCACGTCCGCTTTTGCCATCATCGAGTTCTTTTAAATCCATACTTATCATTTACTGCGCTTTCCACAGAGTTAAAAGTGTGACCAATACTTTGGCAATATTTCGCCACATCAGGCGAATCGAAAAAGTCATAGATGTCCATTCTTTTGCCCTCCGGATAATATGTACCATATCTGATGTACGCTTTTTAGCACATCGATAATGGTATTAATAAATACAGAGAGAGGCCGCTCAATAAACCAAAGGAGATGGGAGAACAAATGAACATATATGAATATATGCATTCGCCGGACATAGCCGCTCATTGCGAGAAGATAGGCATTGATGAAGGAAGAAGAATACACTAAACATATTTCTGGGAAAAGCGGCGACGGGTCTGACATGATCGCTTACATGTTTTTTATTAATGAAGACGGATTTTTGAGAAATGACCACGGCAGGTTTCCTTATTATTATGATCTCAGTTATTATCGGGATGAATTGAAAGGTTAGGAACGTTTCCTGAAATACATCAGTCATTATATCAAACGGAATGATAATAATGACAACGTTGATTGGATCGTCAATGTATTTTGCAAATTCAAGGCGGAAGCAGACGGCGAGAGAACCGGGCAGACATGTATGGAAACTTATATTTCGCTGGATGACGAGAGATATGATCTGAACGATCCGGAAACTTTAGGAGGTTATAATGACCAAACAGAGATAGCGGAAGGAGATGGTCAAGAATGAGTGCGCTTTATCTGAAGATAAGATATAGTTATTGTTGGAGATAAGAATAAATGGAGCACAATAAGGCTATGAAAGAACCAGATAAAAAAGAAATAATTGAAAACTTCCGCAAACGAAACCTGCAATTTGTAGAGGAGGCTCGTCTGGCGACTTTTTGGTATATCGATGGCGAACTGCAGGGCTGGGACACCGCTATAAAAGAAGGAGAAGATTGCGGCGATGGATATATAAATGCACCGGACGCGCATATCGATATTTGGGATATTATTCGTGAAGAAATAAAGATTCCGATGAAATTGCCATATGATTATTTTCCGAGAGGGAGAATAGTTTATAATCGATTTACCAGATCATTTACTGTTTATGCAGATCCGGATTTACTTGAAGATGAGGAATTTAAAGCTAAGATAATTCAAACTTACAGGATCCCTGAAGATAGGATAGTAAAGTGGGATAGTTTGCCGGATTATCATCATGCTGACGATGATTGCGAATTATTAAAAGATGAAGGAGGAGATTATTATTTATATAATCCTAAAACACAACAAAAATTATTTGAGAAATGAACGGGGAGAGAAAAAAATGGCTAATACGTTTGAAAAACCATATCGTTTCACAGATACGGAGAAAGACCGGGCTTTTTTTACAGTACCAGCTGAAGAGCTAGCGCTGTGGTTGTTGGGAAAAGTAATCTGTCATCAACTGCCCGGCGAGAAAGACCCAATAAGGTTTAGAATAAATGTGGTCGAAGCGTATGGCAAAGACGATCCATTTTGTCATGCAGTAAAATATACAGATAAAAAAAGGAAAGGCGCAACAACTCAATTAGAAATCGGAGGAACGCTTTATACCCATGGAAGAAATTGTTTCGATATTGTTGCCGATGAAAAAGGTATTGCCGGAGGCGTATTAATTAGAGGTGCAAAAAATATAAACGGTGATCCCGACGAGAATTATTATTATGAGGGAAAAGGAAAACCTAAAAAATTGAGTTTTGCCCTTAATATAGAACCGTTGATGAACGGTGTTGATTTTCTGAATAAGGACGAAGAGCTATGGATAGAGGATGATGGATTTGATCCAGCAGATAAATATTTAACAGGAGAACGTATCAACCTTAATATCCCGAATGGGATTGATGAATCCGAGAAAGAGAAATACGAGGTATATATAAAGAAACCCTTGCGATTTTTCCTGAAACCAAGTGAAATATAATACATTAAATAATTTGGAGGATTGAATAGATCATGAAAACGGACAATAACGAAGCCAATAATAATGAGGGACAACAGGCCTTCGCCATAGAAGAATCTGCACGACATGAAGGGACCTGGCTGATATGGCCCCGGATAGAACATTGTGATAACGGAGCTGAAGAACTTGATGATATCGAGTGGATTTGGGTAGAAATAGTACAAGCTCTTAGCGATAGCGAAAAAGTACATATCATTGCCTCTGACAGAACCGCAGAAAGAAGAATTAAATGGCTTCTCGAAAGCGAAGATATAAGATTAACAAATATTGATTTTATTTATGCTGATTCTGATAGTTTTTGGACACGTGATACCGGGCCGATATTTGCAAAAGACGCAGACGGGAATGCGGAGATACTGGATTTTACATTCAATGCCTGGGGTGAAAAATGTGACGCAGAAGGCAATGCATACACTTATAATTTCGATAACGAAATACCAAATGTAGTAGCAGAAGCCCGAGGAATTACAATTGTGCCTAATATCGATTTTGTCTTGGAGGGAGGCGCTTTCGAATTCGATGGCCACGGAACTATCATGGCATGCAAAAGCTCGGTGATAAACAAAAACAGAAATCCTAAATGTGGAGGAGAAACTGAGCTGGCAGAACAATATCTTAAGAAGTATTTTGGTGCGACAAATTTTATTTGGCTCGAAGGCACGTGCGATGATAAAGATGATATAACAGATTGTCATATAGACGGATTAGCACGATTTTTCGACAGTAATACGATAGTTGCTCTTCCGGAATTCTTTTTTCCGGAAGGCGATTATGAAGAGCTGCATAAGGCAAAAAATGCAAAAGGGGAGAAATATGAAATTGTTGAGTTGCCGGTTGACTATGATAACGAATGGCTATATATAAACTACTATATCGGAAACAAGGTGATCCTTCTGCCGACGTGCGGTGAAAAAGTAAATTTAGCTGTATTAAAAAAGATTTCGGAATTGTATCCGAACAAAGAAATACTCCCCATTGATGTAACTATGTTAGTAGACGGCGGCGGCGCTATCCACTGCATCACGCAGCAGCAGCCGAAATAGCCTATTTCCTCAGCGCTATGATTTTTCCTCATTAGCCGACAAGAGCTTCTTGAGCATCTGAGTTTTCCTATTTTTTATACTAAAAACCCCTTCGTTGCCAAAAAAGCCTTAAAAATAAGGCGGTTAGCCTTATGTGCATATTGACAAGCCCCCTTGTTATTAGTATATTTATACTAATAACAAGGGGGCAAATGCAACATGGCAAGACCAGTAGACCCAAACACACAATACAGGATCAAATCGCATATCACAAACGGGTATACATATGCGAGTACACAGCCTTACTATTACGATCCTGTCACTGGCAAAAAGAAGTACCGCCACGTTCACTGGGGGACAGTCGACGAGAACCTGAAGTTCATGCCAGGGGCGCCGTTCTTCATGGCATCCCCAGAAGAGCGCGCACACCTGATCTTCCCCGAAGGCTGGGACATGAGCGAGGCCGACAGGCTCACAGGGCTACGCAAATCTGGCAGGCCAGAATACGATAGCGGCGACCAGAATCGACTATACGGGGACATCTGGCTGTTAGAGCAGGTTGCTTTGAGAACCGGTATCAGGCAGGATCTTGAATCTGTTTTCGGCGGCAACCGCGAGGTCGTGGACGACATTCTCACATTGGCCATGTTTCCCTACATCACTAAATTCACGTACAGTCGAGTTGCACGTTGGCAGAAAGTCGCAAAATCCCCTTCCTCAAGGGAACTGACGCCCAAAGCGGTCACACTGCTCACCCAGTCGATCACCGAGCAACAGCGCATGGATTTTCTAAGGCTACGCGCAGCAAGGCTCGGGAAGGACGAACTTTGCGCGGTGGATTCCACGAGCAGGTCAGCGTATGGGGGTAGCCTCGCCGACATCCACTGGGGGAAGAACAAAGATGGCTTGCCGCTGGAACAGACCACGGAGGTCGTCGTTTACACGCTCTCAGGCCACATGCCGGTATATTACAGGACATTTCCCGGAAACATGCCGGATTCACGAAGCCTTGATGCTATCCTGACGGATCTTGAGCATGCCGGGTTCAAGGGGCTGATCCTGGTCACGGACCGTGGATACGATACACTGCGCAATCTTGAGAAATACATACTGCGTGGCCAGCCCATGGTCATGTGCGCAAAGACAGGCCAAAGGGATGTCGCGAAGGCGATCCGCAATCTTGGGGGGTTCGGCGCCCGCCCTGAAGGGATGGAGGTCGATCCGGACGCCAAGATATACCACATACAATACGATATCGACTATACCGTCGAAAGCACTGGCCAATCTACGAAGGCTTCTGACAGACTGAGGCTGAACCTATATTTCGACCCTGTGCGCAGAAGCCTTGAGTTGATGGAGTTGGATATCGCGCTGTCCAACCAGGACGCAGCCCTTCGCAGGCTTCTCGAAAGCAAGGCTACTATTGAAGATGACGCTACGGCAAAGCGTGACTACTGCTATTACATAATCTCCTATGACCACGCTACGATGGTTATCGAATCCTATACGCTCAACGAAAAGAAAGTCGCAAAAGCGCGTATGCTTTCCGGGTTCTTCTCTATCATGACCCACGGGGTGGACTTCGACGCCATGGAGGCTTTCCGCACATACGGCCTCCGCGACGAGCAGGAGAAGTATTTCCAGCAGATGAAGGGACAGATGGTGTCCGACAGGCAGCGGAACTGGTCAGAGGAGGGGAAAACGGGGAGGCTTTTCATCCTCTTTGTTTCCCTTATACTCAGCTCTTATGTGCGCCACGTCTGGAAAAGCTCTACGTTGTATCAACTGTTCTCTTCTTCGCTGGAAATCCTTGATGAGATGAGGCCTATCCGAATGGTCGAGCATACAAACCGGGCAAAGTCCATCACGCCGTTCGTAGGCGCACAAGTAAATATCTGCGAGGCCTTCGGATTCGAAATCCCGCAAGGATGCGCTCCGGCATATACATCCAAGCACAAGCCTGCTCGTAAGCGCGGCCGCCCGCCTAAGAAAACGGTCGAACGGGATTATTAGTAGAATAAATGGGAAAACTCAGATTGAGCAATTCCATTTTCTCACGAGCTTCAGGGTCGTCTTTTTTTGATAGTATTTTCACAAGCTGGTTTCGCAATTCAAGAAGGTCTTTGTTTTCTTGCGTCAATTGCTCGTCGATATAACTGCTTATCGGAAACGATTCAGGCCTTAATTCGTGCGAAAGCATTAGCGGATGATGCGGGTGATTGTTTTTCGTCAATCCGATATTGCACCACTTGAAATCCCTGGCCCTGCCGATTCTTTCTTTTATATCCGCAAGGAAAAGAACCAAGTAGTCGCGTATCTTGATATTTGTACCCCACGCTACCCATATCATGCAATCAATTCTGTTGTCTTTGATCTTACTGAACAGCTTTTCGATAGCATCCAAGTTGTGCCCATGCTCATTCATATTTGGCGTCTTCGCGAGCTCATTGGGATTCGTTCCCCGCTGAGGATAAAGGTTCAACATTACCCAGCCATCATATCCGTACATTTTTGCTCTCTTTTCTACCTGCTTTAGAGTGGGATCAAGTTCTCCGGGGCGTGCAGTACTTGGATTCAAACCAATACATATGAATACGGATGAACCGGGTTTGTCGAGAACAGCGCTTGGAAATCCAAGAGTATAGCGATAGCAATATGATTCGTCTTCATTGTATTCGTACAGCCAGTCATTCATATCAGGATCCTCATTTATTGTGTAAATGCTTCTCGGCCTCCTCAATCGGAGTGATTTTCTTTGCGAAGATATCCACTTTCCCGTCCTCGTCGCTGGATTTTTCCCCGTGAACGACAACAATTTCATCTTCGATGACGTATTCACCTGATTTGGCAAATGCTTCTGGTAAGACTACCACTTGGACTGTCCCCTGCTGGTTTTCAAGTTGAAATACTGCCATTTCGCTTCCTTTAAGAGTCGTGATATTCTTGATTTCTCTAATTTGACCAATAAGTACAACCTCTGTGTTCCTATTATTACTCATACTCACGAAAAATCCTCCTTCAATATTCTGCCGCCACGGCATATTTTTTTGCCATTCCCAAAACGGTTTTTGTAAGACGGTCACGCAGGGATTTTGGTGATAGTACTTCGACCCTGCCGCCGTACTGCATCGCCCAGTTGAACATGGCGTCCTCGTTGACTACAACAGAGATTTCGACATTCTCAGAATCTTTTTCCCGGATATCGAAATCCAAGCCGAACCAATCAACAAGGTCGTCCATTGTCGAGCGATGAGCCAAAAATTTGACACGCACTCCTTCTCCCGAGTACATATATATATGCTCTGCCATGTGCTTAGGAAGGTTTAGCCCGTGCTCGCCTCCTTTAACCTCGCTCAATGGTTTTGCTTTTTCATTTTCCAAAAGCTCAATATTTGAAATACGGTCTACTCGGTAATTCGCCAAATCTTTGTGCTTGTCCGAGCTGCAAATCAAATAGTATCGCCCGTTTGTAGCTACCATCTGATACGGGGTTCTCTTGTATACGATCGTTTCCCCATTCTTGTCAGTTTTAAGGCGTATTTCTTTGTTCGTGTCGTACTCCCGGTAATTGAACGCCACCTGCTTTTTCATTCTGATTGCTTCATTCAATACTTCGATAGTCAGCAGCACTTCTTTATTGCGAGGCAAAGTATCAGTCAGATTGTGGATATACTGCACATCCGCCTCGAAGTATTTGTTTGAAAGGCTTACGAGTTTTTCTATTAAATCTTTACATTGATTGTATGGGATATGTTTTGAAAACAGCAGTGAGTCTATGAGCAATCTTAGTTCACTTGGATCGAATTGGTGGTCGATATACCAGTCAGTGAAAATATTTTCCTCTTCACCTTTGGGGTTTTTCTTGAAAATCTCCCTGTATTCTATTGGATACCCGAATTCAACCAGATCCATGAGATTTCTCTTTACGGCCTTTCGGTCGATTTTGATTTCGTGCTCTTTCCAAAGCAGTTCTATGATCTCCTGCGCAGACAGTTTGTGCTCCGCGTCCGAGTGTTTGTCCAGGATGTCAAGAATAGCAATTATCGTGATTTTTTTCGGCTGCGGCGCATACATGGCATTCTCCTTTTGAGCTGGGTTTTGTATGTATGATACCACAGGGTATATATGATTAACGGGACATTTTTGCCGCATCACACTACTTGGCCTGTTTTCCTTTCTTCGGGATATCCTTCTTCCATTCTCAGAAAATATCACAAGGCATGGGCTGTTTTAGGTACACATTATAATGTCGGTGGGGACGTATAATTTTGACACTTTTTTCGGTAATATTCTTGGTGGATGACAAAAGGACGGTGTCAAAATTATACGTCCCCGCTGACATCTTGAAATAGGGGTCTCAGACGATGGCGCCGGCATTGGCCCTGAGGACCTGCCGCATATTTTCGAGCGTTTTTACCGCGCGGACAAATCGCGCGACCGGAACGGTTCCGGGCTTGGACTGTCTATAGTCGAGTGGATCGTGGAAGCCCACCACGGGGAAATCCGCGTGGACAGCGCCGTCGGATCAGGAGCGGTCTTTACAGTCACGCTGACAAAATCAAAGAATTAACGCCCTTATTGTGTCTACAGCCAATGCGACACAAAAAGGAACGTCCCTTTTGTGTTCGGGAACGCCTTGTATTGGCAGGGTTTTTCGCCTATAATATAAATGTCCGATGTGGATATTTATTGAAAAATAAACAGATTTCAGAAGCAATGCCATTTTGGTGAGGTAAGGTTAATGGTCAAAGGAATGGAAAAAAATGAAGCATGGGACTATGCCGTTGGACTTATAAAAGTGGACGATTTGGAACCGACTCCGGAAATGAAGATGCTGATTGAAATGGAAAAACGCGGCGAAATCACAAAGGATGAGATATACGACAGGCTAAATAAACGTTATCGTATGAAAACCGGATAACAATGCCTCAAATTGATCCATACATATATCCGGGCACAGACGTACTAATAAATAAATTCGGATTCCGCAAGCAAATCGAATTAGACAAAGCGGAATCTGATTTCACAGTATTAAAATTAGCAAAACTGTCGGAAAGCCCATTGCCGGGGGATTATGATACCGCACATCTACGCGATATGCATAGATATGTTTTCGAGGATCTTTTTCAGTGGGCCGGCGAGTTCAGGACAATCAATATCGAAAAGGCTGAAGCGGCATTAGCAGGGCTGTCCGTCGAATATAGCGATTGTGGTTTAATAGAGTCAGAACTTGAATCTGCATTGAATCGCATGCGTAATTCTGATTGGGTCTCTTTGAATATGGATGAAAAGGCGGTATTGTTTGCAGATCAAATATCAATGTTGTGGAAAATACATCCATTTCGGGAGGGGAATACACGAACTATAACCCATTTCTATTGTCAGTATTTCGATAGTCGAAACAATCAAATCAATCGTAAACTGTTTGAGAATAACGCAAAATATTTTCGGACTGCTTTGGTCGCCGCAAATGCGGTATTCAAAGATATAGGTGATCGGTCTGATATAAGATATTTGCACAATATCGTACGTGACGCTATAAGCAGCGACGTGTAGAATACTCAACCTTTACGTTTGGCACGCTATGCTTTCCGCCCGGGTTTGTCATGCTGTTGGCGGCGATGACATAATCGATCTTGTTTGAAAATATGCAGCTTTAAAAAATGAATGTCCATTTTGTGTTAATACTGATTGACGGCGTCTATCATTTGCTGTATTTCCTCGTCCGAAAACTCTTGCCCGCCGATGAAAAACTCGCCGATCACTGTCTTGCCGTCGGATTCATACAGCGGTATTGTCTGATCCTTGCCTGCGTTTTCCGCGTTTTCGAGCTGCCGGGTGAGGGCCTCTTTTGGATTGCTTGGCATGGGGCCGCCCCTCATATCTGCGGTGTATACGTATCCACTCGTCCCGTCCACTCCCATGGCCTCCATGAGATCTGGCTCATACCCCAGCTCATCAGCCATCAGGCCATTCCCATATGTCTGGCCGCTTTCATTGATTTCATAGCCTTTCGTAATGCTCGGATCCATATTACTTATATATTCAAAATTCACTATTTCCGCGCTCACGACAGAACCCTGGTTTTCAAAAACAAATGAGCGAAGGTATTCTTCCGCGGTTATCTTTTTCGAGAACACTTCTGTAAGAGAAGTCGTACTAAGTTGCAGAGGCAGATATTTTGATTCAATCTGACTTGTATAGTATTTAAGCGTAATGCGATAACGGTAAATATCCCCCGTATAATCAGCATACGGCGTCGGTACGCGATACTGGCCGAGATCGTCCGCCGCGCTGACGTCTGAAGCACGGACGCTTATGTTGACGAAGCTATTGTCATTTGTGCGGTTCAAGGCGAAGCCCGCGCTCAACAATGCTACACATGCCACCGCGATGACAACGACACCCCGGGACGGCTTTCTGAAATTGAGAACATTTTTTATTCTCGCCTTTACCCCGCCTTCGCCGAACGCAAGCGGGCTGACACCGATGATTCCGTGCCCTGTGGCAAGGGACAGCAGCGACATCGAATAGTCTTTTTTCGTCACGCTCCTCCTGTCATTGAGGACGTGTTCATCGCAAGACATTTCCATATCCGCGCTCATAAGCAGGAAAGCCACCCAGACCATCGGGTTGAACCAATGGATGCACAGGATGAAATAAGCAACGAGTTTTGCGATATGATCCCGCCGCTTGATATGGGAGCGTTCATGCAGGATGATATAGTCCATTTCTGTTGCGGACAGGCCGACGGGGAGGTAAATTTTCGGCTTTAAGATCCCGAGTACAAATGGCGATTTTACTGTTTCGGATTCGTATATATTTGCGCGTGTCAGAGGGGACGTATAATTTTGACACTTTTTTTGGTTGCGTTCTTGGTGTACGACAAAAGGACTGGACTGTGTCAAAATTATACGTCCCCCCTGACGCATTTTGCGCATTAATATAATGTATGAAGCCACGCCATATACAATCATGGCCGCCATACCCGCGATCCATATCCATTCCCCGATACTCGTCCAAGCCTGCAGATTGGATTGCGTAGGTGTCATGCTGTACTCCTGCGCGGAGACCGCGAGTACGTCATTGACGGCGCTGTCTACAGTCACAATGCCGCTGTTGATCTGCGGCACGGACTGCAACCCCATGGCAGGCGGTATGGTCTGCGCGTTGAATGGTATCAGGCTGAAAATGCTTTCAAAAGAAAACGGAAATGCCAACCGAAATCCCGCCACTGCCCACAAGCAATATGAAATGGTCTTGGGCGCCTTTTTTAGCGGCAGCCGCATCAGGCATATCGCCGCAATGACGAACGCGCCTGTCAGGCTCATATTCAGAATCGTAAAAAACAATTTATCCATTATCGTTGCCGATTTCGTGTTCGTCGATCAGCCGCTTGAGCTCCGCAGCCTGTTTCGCTGTAAGTTTTCCGCCGCCGATAAACGCCGTAATAAACTTTGGCAGCGACCCGCCAAATGTATCTTCGACAAACCTGCGGCTTTGGCGCGCCTTCACTTCGTCAAGCGTGAGCGCCACCGATATATTCGCGTTTTCGTTTTTGAATACACCCTTGTCGCAAAGCTTTTTCAGCACCGTGTAGACCGTGGACTTTTTCCAAGCCATTTCTTTCGCGGCCAATAGGACCAAATCCGGTGACTTCAGCGGAGCTTCCCTCCAAATCAGGTTTGCCAGTTTTTCTTCAGCTACAGTCAGGTAAAGTTCATTATTTATATTCATACTCATACTCATACCTATATTGATATTGATATACATCTTCAATCTAAACGCTTTAGACCGAGCATAGTCTACTCGGATTAGACTGAATTGTCAAGACGTGTCGGTGGGGACAACGTGTCAGTGGGGACGTATAATTTTGACACTTTTTTCGGTAATATTCTTGGTGGATGACAAAAGGACGGTGTCAAAATTATACGTCCCCCATGACATGTTTTTCTGTATTTACAATGTGTGAAGAATTAACTACAATGAGTATGTGGAGGAACGTATTATGGCA
>Ga0123357_10003133_pt1 | contig 18785 bp, 9 predicted proteins | sample TergutEmb28metaG_FD_89873 | JGI IMG/M metagenome (GOLD analysis project Ga0123357, IMG submission 89873) | Embiratermes neotenicus P4 segment gut microbial communities from Petit-Saut dam, French Guiana - Emb289 P4 | ecosystem: Host-associated > Arthropoda: Insects > Digestive system > Gut ...
AGTTCTTTGGATATGTGTGGATTGCTTACTTTTTATTAAGGTCAGTATAACAGTAATGCCAGACTTGTATTTTGGAGGTACCCAGTTTGAATATCAGCCAGGACTGAGACTTGTCATGGTTTTCCTCAGTTCCTCCATACAGCTACTTGGATAGTACCTAAGGGCATAACTGCCTTTGTCCATGTCTTTTCAAAATTGTCATTCACCAAGTATCTCTATCTGATGCTCTATAGCCTGAGATAATGTTTAGCCTCATAAAATAAACCACAGACAGTAGTGTACCACCAAAAGTGGTTGACTTTGTTTTAAGCCAGTGGCAGAATTGCTGGGATTGAAAATGTTAAGTCTTCACTATGAACAGCATCTAGAGTGTTACTCCAATGTGTCTTTGATCACATGCATAAAATTGAAGATTTATTGTGTTTTCTGCAGTGCATAAAATTAAGATTGTGTTTCAGAGTAGAGGTCTTATTTCCATTCACATATTTGAACTTACAATTGTGATAATTTTGAATATTGGTGGAGGTGTACACTGTGTAAATGGTAAGTCCTATTTTCTAGAATTCCATTGCCTTCACTTCTCTACACCTCCTGTACACTACACATTACATCTTGAGGTGTGAGTGATTTTATGGGGAGTGAGGATGCCAGCTGTAACATGTTTAGGCCAATATGTCCGACAAAATACACACTGTTTGCCTGAAACTACAATCACTGTTTTGTAGTTTTGTTACTGTGTCTGCTTCACCACCACTGTCCATTTGATTGCTGTCACTGTGTGTTCCTCCACAGTTAATATTTATCCTTTCAAAGAGTATATAATGTTCTATATTCCTCTTCAGTTTTTTTATACACATTTACAATAGGTTTCTTAGTGCATGGCTTAAAATATTTTCTTTGCTAACATTTTGTTTTAGATTAACAGTATATGGCATTTCTTGATGCTACCTGCTTTTAACAACTGCTTAATTCTTTCTGCTTGTACTTGTAAGATTTTTATTTGCAATGAACTTCAGCATTAGTTCATGCAGTGTGATTTTACCTTATCTATGCTAAATGGAATTTCCCTTTTCTTAAGTCATTTCCTTCTTTTAATTAAATATTACTTACCACGCAACATGGTATAACATTCCAGAGACTTTGAATCTTCAGCAGCACAGCTGTGAGAACCTCAAATCACATAGTTATTATTGTTTTAATAATTGTATGTATCGTACTTTTGGTGTAGTTACTTAATTTTTATTATATTTGTTATTGTTCATCAGTTCGTCCTTTTTTTAATGCACGTTACCATGTCTTCATTTACCAGAAGTAGTTCATATTTAGGTGATGAATAGTATAGTGATTGGGTTCGAGCCCTTTTTTCCTGATGCAGGTCTTTAGACAGGCCCTTTGTGCCCCATAATCTGATGTCCAGGTCATGGGAGCCCTGTTCCTTTGCTGAAGTTCCAGATTGCCTCGAGACTTAGATTCCTAACATCCTGTGGGTCCAAGAAAAAGGAGCCCAAATATGTATGTCTGAGTGAAGCCAAGGCTGCACACTCACACAGAACATGGGCTGAGGGGTCCCCATCTGCTCCACACCTCCTACTTAAGGGTGTGTACAGACTTGAGCATTCTGCCACAACGTTAACAGCATAATGTAACAAAGATTCGCAAGTGTGGACGGTGTTGCTGTAATATTAGCTGCGTTCAGTTCGCTGCACGGGCTAATCCACCATGTGGTCAATTTTCCAACACGCATCAAAGGATCTTAAGTAACACCACTCCATCAAGTCAGGAAGTGTTTCTGTGCTTGCGCTGATCTATGCCAGGCGGGGTTTTAAATGCCATCTTATGCCTGGGATGCATAGATTCTAAAGTTAATTATTTAGTAAAGTTGTATCTGTGACTGAAAAATATGCGTTAATCGAAAGTACAATTTTCCAGATTGTTAAAAGTGAACACATTGCAGCAGAAGGAGACCCTGTTGCAGAAACAAGTACAAATTAGATCATTGATTCTCTGTCTGTGTCTCTCCCACCAAAGAAGAAGAAGATGAAAGGAAGGGAAGAGTGTGAAATGCTGGAGAAGTTGTTACTGACCTTTCAGGTTCAAGTCCTGAAATGGACTGGTGATTCAGATTCAAACCCTGAACAAGCTTGATTCAGATAAGTTCCTTTGGCTGTAAATAATGTAACTAGCAAAAACAGCATGAGTGTATGAGTGCAGTTAAGGCATTCAAAAGCTTGAGACTGGACAGAACATCTATCAACTGTCAAGTTGGTAGGAGTTTGCCGCTTGGTGTTTCTGAGTGAAACCCAAGACTCTGACATTTCTGGGGACACAATTCATTTGGTAGGAATACCAGTGGGCAACACCCCTAAGTGTTTGTTTATTGTAAGTTTGGGGTCTACTGACTTAATTAGCTCAACCATTGAGGTTTGGCTTTCCAAAATTTAAATTCGGCCTAAGGGCTATCTAAATTTGAATTTCAGCCAATTGGATTATTTCAATACATAGGAGGGTATTTGGTTTGGACGGTGTAGAAGATGCAAGTGAGGAAACACTTCGTTTTGAGAAATGTTTCAGGCATTTTATTGTGGAGGGAATCAAAACAGACATTTTATGTTCAATAACTTTTTTTTTTTTAAATCATGCCGTTTGTGAGATAATGAGGAATAATATTGTATAGAGGAGTGGGCCACAGATGACAATATGGCCCATGGGCATTGCATGTGGTATAACTAAGGCTACAAATACATACAATCAGGTTATGTAATACTCATTGCTTTTCCACCTCAACGATGGTTGTACAAATGTGCTTCAGTATTATATTATATGTACATTGCATGTCTTGTTAATTGTTTTGTGTGTATGTTGGTATATATGATTCTTTTCTAAATGGGAGTTATGCTTGAGCATCTGAGAGGTTTGCCTTGTGTATTTTAATATTCCCACCTCTTAAGTTTGTGTATACATGACCATTACAAAGCTGTGGATTTTTACTGCCAAATGAACAGAAGTTGTGCCAAGTGTCCCTCTTCAGTTAGAAGTTGTAGGATAAGATTTGAGGTTTCGCACCAAGTATTAAGTGTGTAATCTTCTGGGATGTAATGCCATGAAATTTGGTAGATAGGTAACAGTGTTTTGGAGGAAACTGTCAGTGTCTTACACATCACATCTTACAGGACAATAATCTTGAGCTGTAAGGTGATTTGTTTTTTATCATTTTATTTTGTAGTTGTTCTATGCAGACAAGGAAAACAGGCATAAGAATGACCCAGACTTTGATCGAACAGAGTTAATGGAGAGATGTAAGGAGCAGTGGCGAAACATGAGTGACAAGAAGAAGGTGGTGTGGATAAACTGGGCATTGGAAGAAGAGGCCAAGTACCAAGTAAGGAGAACAGTATATCTGTAGGTACCCTGTCTGGTTGAGGGGAACATACTGGCATGAACAGGATAGGCCTATTCATTTTAATAATATGCCAGTTCCAAAACAAGATATAATTGAATTCTACGCAAACACTAATAAACTTAATTTTAATTGCCTTTGCCTGGATAATGGAATCACACGGTATAAAATTGCTGCAATATTACCAATAGTTGTACTATGTTAACGTGTAATATTAGCTTGACCCTGTGTCAATGTATAATGGTTAACACTTGTGGCTTACTAACTACATTAATTAACACTGTTGTTATGCACTTATAGGTGTTTTTACACTGTTCACAATTGCAATATAGCATGTAGATTGCCTTTCAGTACACTGATGATTGTGATTGCACTTGTTGCTTTTTCCCCTATGATTGTAACTGTAGAAATAATAAACCCCTGTGGTTATAACCACACTTAAAACTGTTATCGCTTTCCCTGTGAACACGATAAGTTAATAACACTGCCTTATGCAATAGTTGTGGTCAATGACTTGCTGCTGTATTAAACAGAGTGTCATCTCCGACACATCTTGCTCTGGCGAGTCCCCCCACTTGAGACTGAAATAAAGAACAGAAGCTACGCTCCTTAGCCCATGCACATGACACAAAGAAACACTCCAGCCAAGCTTCTAGAACAAGGAAGAGTCATGCCACCACACCTCATGATGCTGACATCATCAAGCATGAGGTGACCTTGCGTCATAGCATGAGTTTTGTCACATAGGCTCTTGATGCAACCTAAATGCGCCTAATCATTGCACAAATTATTATGCAAAAATTTGTCCTATGCCTTAACAATATCATTATCTCTTCTGTATTACTAATGATGTAATTAAACTTGCATAATTAACTCCCCTGTATTGAATCTACCAGATTTACATAACATATACAAGGGGCCTTTTTATTTCCCATCTAATTTGTTACTTCGTTAAAAATGTGTAGGGTTACATCCACGCCTTACAGAAGCACTACTTGGAGTTATATGTTATCCCCAACATGTAATTTGTTTTGTCACAAAAAAGTGTATAATAATGGGTAGATTGGATACACATGTATAGTATACATTGAGAACCCAAGAATTAAACATAAAGTAATTGCAATTGGGAATTCATTAATAAGATGCCAAGTAGGGTTCAGATTTGTGCCTGAATGTTCATTGAAAGACTGCATATACAGAACAAAATAATTTACTGCTTAACAGTAAAATTTTACCTCCTATCATACTTGAGTAAACAGTTATATATATGTTGATCCCTGTTAATTTATGATTTCAGATACAGTAAAATTCTTTTTAAAATTATATTGAATTCCTGTTCTTATGATTCTGCATTTAACACCATCAGTGTTGGTATGGAAGCTGGTGTAGCATAGTCAGTATAGTGACTGGGCTGTGGGCCGGACAGCCGAGGATTCATATATTGTTGGATACAAGAGATTTTTCTGTTCTCCAAAATGTCCAACCTGGCTCTGGGGCTGACCAACCCTCTTATTAAGTGGGTGGCTGGCATTCTATCCTTTGGGGGAAAGTGACCAGGGCATGAAGTTGACTGCTCATCTCCATTTTGAATTAGGTTAAGAATGAGTGGAGTTGTACCTGTGTACCACCTGCATGCCATCATGGTATCAGCAGAGTAAATTTCACTTTTTACTGTTTGCATGTGCTCATGCATTATACAGCTGTATGCTAGCTATATGTCTTCAGTTGTCCAGGGTTTCATTATGTCGTGATGGTTCGTAACACACGTTAACAGCAGTAAGATTTTTTCTGACTTGTGTAATGTAACTAGAATTTATTCATGGAACATTGACAGGCTGTTTTAGTAAGAAACTGCTTATAAGTTGGGTGAGTAGTTGTATGAAACAAATATTCTTTAATATTTTTATATTGAAGTAGGACACTGTACATGATCTGTGTATTTTTGTCATCCTTATCAGGTCCTTCATATATTTTCCATGTAATGCAAATACATTTCCATGGTTTTTTATGTTTGCACTGGCCAGCAGTAATTTATGTAAAGTGGAATTTACATTAGTCAAGTATTACGTGACTCAGGGAGTTACTGTATCTACAGGATGTCTGGTGACATGTCATATCGTCAGAATTAGATCCCTCACCTTGTACCAAGTCAAAAATATTATATTAACATGGACCCGATTTGTAACCATTACAAAGTTACAGGACCATTGGGTGTGAAAACAGGCAAAAGTTAGTAAAATACATAGTTCTCTTTACTTGAAACAGTGCTAATGTTTTAGTGTATTTGCAAGTGTTAAAAATGACTGTTCTGGCCTGGATATACAGTCTGGCCTTTTCTAGCACACATACAGAAGTTGGTGGGTTCCTACATCTGATAGGACATATGTTGAGAAGAATGTTTTCTGAGAGTTCTGGCAATTCATTTGTCAAAAAATTAATGTACATGCCACCTGTCAGCTGTTGTGTATGTGTACCATGTGACCTGTGGAAGGTTACCAGCAAGTGCAGAATTCAAAGACCCGTAGGTTTGTAATGGCTGCGGATAAAACCTATGTTGATATAACATTTTTGACTCAGTGTGAGGTCTGAAATCTAAATGTGAAGTTGTTTCAGATATACTGTTTAGTCATAGACAAGTAGAAAAATAGTAACCGATGCTCAAAATATAGTAGTACAAAAAATGCAATTGATATAATGGGGTCAGATGGCCAGTGCAATCTAATATGTCCACTGGTATCATGGTGGGCCTGAGTTACAGTGCAAAAGAATTTAGAATGTATTTAATATAGCTCACACACTTTTCTAGGTATACACCTACTCACTGCCTCTAGTTGCCTTCACAAACTCTTGCCCTCTTGAATTGAAACACAGATATGACCCTCAGTCATATTTCAGGCCTGCTGGTAAATTGCCATTTGACAAGGAGGAGGTTCAGGAAGTAATATAAGGGGAAAGGGAGGGAATACTCTTTGAAATACGAGATGGAATGGTGATCATAATCAGTAAGCATGAACTCTGCTTATCTTACACTAAATCATGTGATTGAGCTGCTGCCTTACTAATAGAAAGGAATCTCTGATGTTTGTCACTTTACTGGTCACTTCTGCTATAGACCTGCCAGGGCAGGAGTGTGCTACAAACTGTGAACTATTGGATGGCATGTTCAGTTGCCAGTTGCTAGTCTTTTGTTTTCTGACTTTCCAGAACGGCCAGGTGATTTGTGATTTCTTAATTGTGTTTTTGCTTGCTTTTAATGGGTTATAAGAAGGTCTTGAAAAAGGAGGGGTAGAATTTTGTATTGCAGAGACAAAAGTTTAAAGACTGGCTATACTGTGCAGAAAGAAGCATTTATTAAGGATGGTGACCATGAATGCTGTGAAATTATTCATCATTGGAATACTGTTTATACATTGGACCAGACTGTATTTTATATCCATTGAGATGACATTTTTCTTGATTCTGCACACATTTTTATTGGTCCTTCCAGAACTCTTTATGTTTCATTGTGGCCTGGTCTTCCTTCTAGGGTACTTTTTCATTTGTTTTGAATTTTAAGTACTTGCTTGGGTGAACTAGAATGATTTTTTTGTATCAAGCTGCAGCACATCACTTCTCCCACGGTTGAAATAGTACTCACTGGTGCTGGGTTTAGCTGTCTTCTAGAACTCAAACTGAGGTATCTAATGTTCTGTCTTCCACTGGTTCCAGGAGGTATTACCCTGTTTGGTGGTCACCCCACCAAACATCCAAATTTGCTAATACCTCATACTTCTGCTGTAGAGTACTTCCTCTGCAAATGGTTTATGTGTTCATAGGCTCCCAATTATCTGTGCTTTCTGCAGAAGACCGAACAGTGTTCCCTTCCTTACTATGATTAACACTCTGTGCATCTTTCTTTAGCATGGCTTCTGCAGAGCCATTCATTGCTGTAATTTTAGTTCAGACATTTTGCTAGGTTTGTGCAGTTGCTTGGTAGTAGTCCTTGTTCTTACTATATTAACAATCTCGGATATTTTTCCTTCACCTAGTTTTACTATGTTACTAAGCCTCATTTCTTGCACTGTTACTGAAGTGACAGATGGTGACTTTGTGATTTATACTATCGGTCAGGTGTTACGATTGCCACAGTAGTTTGTACACCTGTTGTGTGGATGGTAGTTGAGTTAGATGTATGGGATGCAGAAGGCAGTAACTGGGAGAAAGGTGACATGACTGGGTTTGAATGTGTGAAGCAGCTGCATATACAGCAGTTGTCCATTTGTACATATCTGCCTTACAAAACAGTTACCTTAAACATTTCCATCTTACACGCAGGCTTAATTGTCTAGCAACCAACCTAAAGAGTGCATACCTGATAGATGACCTAGCTGTTTGGATTGACATTTCCAAATGTAAAAAGTATAGTGAATGTAAAACTTATGGCTGAACAAAATCAGGCAAGAATTGCTAAGAAACTAACAAAAGCTTTCAAATATTGACATATGTGTGTGTAATGATAGCCTCTCTTTTCTACAATGCAAAATCTGTCTTGACTTTCATTTATGAGAGTAAATTACAGACTGATTTTGAAGTGTGAGTGTTGGCACATACAAGGCAGTCCAGAAAATAAGAATTGGTTGTGAATAGCAGCTGTGCACATGATGCATGCACTTTCTATGAAGGTCAGCCATCTTCTGTATGTCAAGAGGAATATGTGTATTGTGTAGTATATGGTCATGATTTTTTCCCTATTAATTGTTGTCATCAAATATGAACACAAAAAATGAAAATCTCTTTACATGTGAAGTGCAGTGATACAATTTTTACACACTAAAAATGTTCATCTTGTGGAAATTAATGGGCAGATTGTTGACGGGAAATGGTGAAGTTGCAATGAATGAAGGGAGTGTGAGGATATGTCGAAATGTTGTTGGTCGTTCAACAAAGGCAGGGTTAATGTGGATGACAAACAAAGTGGGCAGCTGAACAGTTGAAGTGTGAAACCTTCGAGCATTTTCCCTACAGTCCCAATCTTGCACCAAGTCATTATCACTTGTTTCTCAACTTGAAGAAGTTTTTGGCTGCCTAGTCTGAGGATCGACCAAGAGACAAAAGATGTTGTGCAGGATTGGCTGAGAGGGTTGGTGGCAACCTTTCTTGATGAAGGCATACAAAAGCTGTTCCCAGTATGACAAGTGTCATAATTACATCATAACTATGTGGAGAAGCAGTTTATTGTAGGTACCAAAATGTTGCAGTAAAAATATTTTTTAAAAATTCTTTAAACACCTTTTACACCCAACCAGTTCCTACTTTCTGGACTCACTCCATGAATATACAATTAAACCAGGTGATGAGAATGATCCATTATAAATGCATGGCTGGTTAATTGCAGGAGGAGCTGAAGGTGTATATGCTGGAAAACCCCAACTTTGTTCCCACAAATGTAAAGACTGTTCTAACAAAGGAAGAGAAGAATCTGAAGGAGAGGTGAGGAGTGTGTTGCTTAGTCCATAGAAGTAATGTTAATCTTAAAAACACAGAAAAATGCAGTTCTTTAGTGTATTATTCTTGGAGTGTACATGTCTCCTATTGTTACAGTAGTGGAATGGAGGAGGCTGTATTTGCTTGTGCATGTATCTTGGGTATGGGAAAAAAGGAAATGTATACAGAGTTTTGTAATAGATAAAACTGATGGGCAGTAGCCAGTGAGAAACGGTAATAATGTTCTGATGAGTCTTAGAGAATAAGTTGTGAGAATGGGAAGAGGATGAAACTGGCTCAGGATTGTGTTCAGATGCAGGCTTTGTTACTAGTACTGTTGAACTCTTAGGTTCTGCTACCAGATAACTAAATATTTCAGCATTTACCTGTATGGGATAAATTTAAGATGCAAGTAGTTGATTGTTTTTGTAGGAACATTCTCTGTCTTTACGTCATACATGCGTTTCTTCAGCCTCTACAGATCTGAATGTGCACTTTTCCCAAATGCATTTTTCAGTTTGTAGTTTGTAATGATTCAGTTTTTTCTTGTTTATCTTTTTGTTTATTTTCTTTTCCTTCTTTGCCTCCTTCCTTTGTTTCTTCCTTCCTTCCTTCATGTCTCCCTTTTTAATAGTTTATTTATGAATGGTCAGTACTTTCCACTCATCATTGCCTAATGGTAGGCAACAATATGAATGGAAACTCTGAACTGAAAGATCTGTTCCTTACATGAACTTTGGAACTCAGAGGAACATTTCGATCTTCAGAGTCCTGATAGCAAGTTCATAATATTTGGGTTGTCACGACAGTGCAAGAATGAGGGTGAACTGTAGTATAGTAAACAGTGTTCAATTGTGCAACCCATTTCTAACTGCTCTTAAGCAGTGATACATGCAAGACTGTAAGTCAGGCGTTACACAGCAGACACTCCTTGTTTGTAGGTTCATGCATAGCAGTTTAATATATCCCTAGAAGAATTACTGTGGCCACCCTTGTGCATCATGGTTTAGATTCATTGCTCACTCACTGTGTACTTACCTGGATGCTTTTCAATATGGAGTGTACTTTGTGCTTTTCACATTTTATATAATTGTTGCCATTTTATTTTAACTGCATCCAAGTGTGACATACATGTTGATGGATGGGAATGAGAATTGCTGCATAAGTGAATGAACATTTTGTTTAATCAAGGAAGATAATAGGAGTGGGAGATATGTTAAGGCCAGAGCTCATCAAGTGGGAAAATTTTTTATTAAGTTCTAAAGATGGATAGGACCTTGTGTGTATGGCTGTAAGAGAGACATGGAGGCTGTCATGGCACCATACAAGGAGGTGTATAAGGACATGCAGAAAAAGACAAAGCAATCATATGTAAGGGTTTTTTCCTCCATGTTTTCACTGTCTCACTTTGCCATGCACCTAACATTGTTTGATCACCCTGACAACTTTCATTTCTACAAACATCAACACAGATGTTTGTATGTTTATTAATCAGGAATTTACATATTATTGTGTTCTGTCTTTGGTTCTCCTAACACTGTGTTTCCCATAAGGTCTGAAATTTGCCTATTGCAATTTCATTGATTGTGGGATTTTTCAAGAATGTAACCTCTGTAACAAGTGAGGGTTTGCTGTAGTTTGGGACTTTCTCCCTTTTTTTCTTACATCATCTTAGCCATTCATAGTCCAGGAGAAGAGCTGTTGTATAGGTCTTTCTTAAGTAATATTCTCATATAAGAGATCATGCAGTTATACAAAAATTCTGCAAGCTAGGTTGATGAGTAGACCATGTACCCATATCAAGAATATTTTCTAGTGTGATGTTAGGCCTCTAAAAATGACATACAGAATGTATCTTTTAATCTCCAGTTCAAACACAAGGAAAACCAAGCTCAGTCGTGTGAAGTTAGTCAGTGGATTGTTGCATCATCTTTTCTGTACATGTACACTGTAACATAAGACTGGCTCATTTGTATTTTATATCTTGCAGAGAGGAGTCATAGTATCTTGGATATTAATTCTGCTGAACAGTGTGTTCCTTTACATTACTTTCGAAAGTTATGTGGCATGGATTGAATACCACCAGAAGTTTTGTAAAAAATATCCTGCATGAGTAATGCCACAAGTGCGCACAAAATCTAAGGCCTGTGTTTTTTAAAGAGACAATGAATTCCTACTACTATGTTTGGCTAATTCTGGTATCATTCTTCAACAAATTAATGGAATAAGCAAATAATTATACAACATAAACTAATGAAATGTCGTTTCTTATATTAATATTTTAATTTTCTGGTGTTTTTCTACATGTTCTAAACCTGAGGGTTCATCTTCAGGAAGACAGATGAATATACATTTATGGTATGGAACGTTTTACATGCATCATGTAAAATGTCCCATACCATAACTATATGTTCAACTGTCATCCTGAAGATGAACCTTCAGGTTCAAAACATGTAGAAGACATCAGAAAATTAAAATATTAATTTAGTAAATGGCATTTTGTTAGTTTAAATTGTATAATTATTTTATAATACATGGTGCAAAAAACATTTAATAAGCAAATAATATATATTTACTACATGTTGGATAGTGCCATGGACCACATAGCAGGCTTCTCAATGATCACTAGAAGAGGTATTTGACAAATGGTTGATAGTTCACTGAGTGTGGCTTCCTAGATTTCAAATCTTGATCTGTGTGATTATTATTTGTAGGAGACACTGAAAGATACAGTTTTTGTGAACAATCCAGGTTTCTCTTTGCGAGAACTGGAAAACAGTATTCAAAGAGAAATTGCCACTATTTCAAGAGTAGCTTTACCATGTGTTGAGAAATATTCTTAGCAGCATGTGTGAGGTCTGCATAGTAGCTAGAGATCAGTATTGTGAGACTCTTCTGTGAAATTCAGTAAGTTGTAGAGTGGGGGAAATAAGAGCTGTACACCCCTGGCAGAAGTAGGTTTCCTGTGTGATAAAACCCTCACAGCAGTGGTGTGCTGAGATCAGAGATTAATGGTATGTTTAATAGTATTACGGTGGAGGTAATGTAATGTCTATTGTCTCGATGAACAAAATGTTTGGCTAGCATAGTGGCCCATTTCCTTTTCTCTGGAGACTGGAGAGACAGTCTCAGAAATGAAATACATGTGTTCCATCCAGTCAATGGCCAATGTCCAAGGAAATTAAGTGTGACAGTGTATTTTCTGAAACTGAAGGCATTAAATGATTAGTTAGAAACAGGGACAGCATTTCGTTTTTTATAATTAAACAGAAACTTGCTTTTGGCTTGTTAAATGAACTGTTGTAACTTATTATGGAAGTCAAAAGAATCATGAGGGAAAAATAAAAAAAATGAAACGTCTGTACCTTATCCAAATTCCAAGTAATGTAAATTTGTTACAGGGTGGCAGGCAAACCTGAGAAGCCCCCCAATTCTGGGTACAGCTTGTTCTCACGTATCATGCTGGTGAGCCCTGAAATAAAGCAAGTGCCCTCAAAGGAACGTATGTGTCAGATTTCCAAGCTCTGGAAATCTATGACAGAGAGTGAGAAGAAAAAATACCAGGAACAAGTGAACCATGTAAGTAATGCTAGTGTGCTTTCATAATATGCAGCAAACTTCCTATAATCTGACATCTAGTAATTTGGAAATCCTGATAATTTGGCACTTCAGGTGAGTAGTCCCAAGACCAAAAATTTTGCTTTTTACCAGAGGAAAGCTACGTCATTGTAACAGGCAGATCTCAGGGACATGTTGAAAAAGGCCTCCAAGAGTATCTGTACATCATCTGTGTTGGTATCTTCTAACAGACCCCTTGTCTCCTACTCTATCAGCTTCCTCAGCTGTGAAGACTCCAGAGATCTTAGAACGGGACCCTGATGACCCTGAACCAGCAATTGTAGGATATATTCAATCAGAATACTCTTCTAATTAGTTGTATGACTCAAGTATATGAGCAGTAACAAAAAATTACCTGTAAGAACTTGTGGCAATGGAGGTTCCATCTAATAATCCATAATATTCAATAATTCTGCACCTGTCTGCTCCCATGCCAGTTGGATTAATGGAATTTATGTAATTTTCAACAGAAACAAATGTAATAATGAACAGATCAAATTATACTTACGTTGAAAAAGATTGTGGAACATTTTATTACCAACAAATGCATAAATAAATGTAGATTCTTTTACATACAAGTAAGCCACCACCTGAGATCAGGACAGAACACTCAATCTAATAAAATTGAACAGCCAAATTACCAGACCGAAAAATGGTTTTGCTTTGCCGTTCAGAGTATAAAATTGATGTAGCATCAAAACTGTCCAGCAGGCAATAATGTGCATGCAGACACAAATGTTATAACATTGTCATAAAATAGCCTTCTGGAGGAAGAGAACTTGTATCAGAGTCCACAGATATGTTTAACAGAGGTCAGGTGTCTTTCTCTGTCTTCTCTGTAAAGAAATGGTTCTTTGTGACCCTGTAATTTTGATATAAGTGGCAGAAATTACAGAAAGTTCATTGTAGATAATAAGTGGAACTAGTATTTCTGACACCAGTGACCTTCCAAGGTGTTAGCCTAAGGGTGAGAGCTTGAGTACAGAAAGGAATGCAGTCAGAGAAGGTTGCGTGTGTGAACGGCAGTGAAAATGACATTCTTGCGGTACCATCCTGCTTCTAAACTGGATACTCGTAACTGCCATCTTCTGCATGTTTACATCTGCATGAAACATGACTTACCCAGTTGTATTCTTATGAGTAATGAATAGCTGGTAACTGAATTGCGATAAGACAGTTTCTTATTCCATGTTATTATTTGTGTGCATTGTCATCAAGTAAATGTTGAAGACCTCTCACTCTAGCTGATAGTTTTTACACATGCTTATGTTCCTGTAAAAGAGAGTTCATGCAAGTTGGGCACTCTTAATACTTGTCATGGAACAGGTAATAGCAAGCTGACTCTAATCTAAGACAGCCCACCAAAAAATATGTCTGCCAAGGGGAAATGTGTTTATCCAAATCTGCTGTTCTGCAGTACATCATCATCAGACTCATCCACTGCATTGGATATACAGCAGTTCTTAAAATTCTTCACAGCCACTTTTGGTGAGATGCGCTGGCATGCTCTGATGATCCACACTGACTAAATAATGCATTTATATTTCTTGGTTTATAAACTTACTTGAACCCATGAAGATTCACATTTTTCTCCATAGATGGTGTTTGTTGTATTAGGAATTTAAATACATGTGTTCTGGATTTCTGTAATGTGTGTGGTCTGATCATTCTAAGTCATGGCTCTTTTTATGTTTTTTAAATATGTTGATTGGTCCAGGTTTTGATTTTGATCCTTGTAGTTAATTTTAATTTTTCAGTAGCAATTTTCCAGTTACTACCCTTGGACTAGATCTGTTCTCAGGTGCATGTCTTAACAAATTGCTGTTTCTAAGTTGCCCATTAATGAAGAATAGCTCAATCTAAGGGGTCCACCAGGTTAGGTGCATCTTTGTGTGAAAACAGAAACAGAGCTGGCTTCTGAAACTTCATGCTTTAAATAATTAGTTGATGGACCAGTCCCCAAAAAAGAAACTTGTGTCAGTTCCCTTTTTGGATTTCTTGAGCCCTCAAGATGAAAATGATTGGTTCTCCCAAAATGTCAGAAAGGAATCGCCATTCAGGGCTGCATAATATCTCAGAAGAGTGGAGATCTCACATGACGATTTTGCGATGCAGACCATGGTTTGGCTGTGCCTGGTCTGGTTCAGAGTGACCCGGTTTGGTGCAGTCCAGTTCGGCACTTTATAAGTGAATTTAAGATGACTTCATGTATTTAAGCACTAAATTTAAGTAATTGGAGTAAGTATGATACTTTCGCATGTAAATGGATGTTGCTGTTCTGTTTGTGTGACTTGATCAGCTTTTCCCTCCCATTTCAGTCTCTCAGAGGTATGTTGTGTGTTTCAGATGCTGGATCAGTATAAACTGGAGTATGCAACATACCTAGAATCACTTCCAGAGGATAAGAGACAAGAAGAGTTGCTAAACAATCAACCCAAACGCAAACCAGCTACATTAAAGCCACCATCAAACAAAACTGTCACCAAGATCAATAAGATAAATGTGAGTAAATAGTAATGTACCTTTGTTTTGGAATCTTATGAAGCCTTGTCTCAGTTTTAAAATCCACAGATCTGCCCATTGAAATTGCATGTTTTTGTGGATGTGAGTCTTGAGTTAAGGTGCTGAACTCTTATTTCAAATATCTTTGCCTTGAGACAAACATACTGCACTTCAAAGCTTTTTTTTCCACATTTCTTTCCCATTCCCTCACCTCTTCTGAGGTCAGAACCTTATGGATGCAGTAAAATATCATGCTGTCATAGTGATTTGGAATTTACATTCAGCTTTCAGTTTTCTCTGAAGACTTGTACATATACATATACATTCCTATTTCATAGATCCATCATCCACCAAATAGCGGACAGAATAAGAAATTGATCACAGTTTGATATTTAGACACAAAGGTAGCATCCAGTGTCTAAAAACAAATACACAATACACAATCAATACAAAAACACATCAAGAAGCAGTTAATATATAAGTATAAATAGAGTAATAACACCTATTATACTAAGCATATCACAGTAAACACACAAAATAGTAAAGGTGATACAAGTTTGTATAAGACACTTCTATAAGCAGGTGCAATAATTGAACCTTTCTTTTCTGTATCTTTTTCCCCCTTCTAATTCCTGATAGATCTTTGAAGGTATGGTTGTATATCTTGCTTGGATCATTTCTGCCAGAATTTTATCAATACCTGATGCTTGTACATATTTTTTATAAAAATATCAACTTAGGAGAACTTAGACATTTGTACTAGTGGCTCAGGTGTGTGTACTGCTGTCTGCCTGATGTAATTAACTCCATGTACATTTAATAGGTGACAGAAGTAATATGTCATATTCATCTGTTGTCAAGTCAGTGACTTCTTGTTGTCATCATCATAAAAATGTACACATATATGGAACACCTATTTCTCTTGACAGGATACAAAGAAGAAGGGAAGGGAAGTGTCAGAAGAAAAACCTTTGTACAAAGGAGAACCAGAACCACCACCTGTGTAAGTACTGTTAATCAATGATCATTGCATCTTGTAGGTTTTTGATTAAAAATAATGTTTGAGTACACTCAGATTTCACTGTAGCAGAACAATATTGAAGTTACAATATTGCAGTGGTTTATAGTCTCTCATTTAGGTATGTTAGTTTAATGATCTGTTTAGCTGGGTTAGAAAAAATCCAATTTTTATGGGATTAAATTGCTTTTTGTACCATAAAAAGTCTCATTTCACATGGTAATAAAACTTCCCAAGCCACAGTCATGCAGAGTTATTGCTGAACAAGAATTCTTTCAAGTGACGTGTTGTCATACCCCAGAAGAGTGGAGTCTTCAGACACACTACCATGGAAACCTCAAGACTTGCAAGAACCTGTTCCTTCAGATTAGGAAGTAAGAAGTCTGTATTGTAGGCTCTTTCAAGAATCAGTATTCAACAAGTTTTTTGAGATTTTGAACTTGAATTTTTGTGAGATGAGGCATGGTTTATGCTAAGTGGGAATGGAATGAGGTAAAATAATACTTTAGAGTGTTCCAAAAATCCTGATGCAGTGTATGCAGGTCTTTTGCTTGACCTTAAACTATAGGTTGGTATGCATTGACTGCAGCCAGAATCACAGGGCCCTATGTTTGTAAAAAAGAGTAAATTCCAGTAGTTAGGTTTGACTAATTTTGATACCGTTCAAGGAATTAACAAAAGAAGAGAAAATTTATGGCTGTTGATGCAGGACAGTGCCATGGCACACACACAATTTCTCATTTAGTGCATTAGAAGAGGTGCTCAGTGAGTGATGAAGAACTCGTAGACTGTCGCCTTCCAGATTTGAATATATGTGGCTATTGTTTGTGGGGGCTATAAGACAGATTTTGTCTAAATATTCGACAGTGTTTGAAGAGTAATTGCTAATATTTGAAGACAAACTGCATCATGTATTGAGCATATTTTCAGAAGATGCAAGATGTGCTTACAAGCAAGAATGCAACAATGCAAGGCTTTGCATAAAATACAGAAAGCTGAATTGCATGGCCTTTTAAATTCCCAGTGAATGCAGATATATATGCATTGAGAGTTGTCTGTAACCCTGAACATGGATGCAGTATTCTTGTCTGAAGCATTGGTGTCAACATGCAAATCTGCACTGGGTCAAAACTCATATGACTGGTTGAACATTAGTAGGTTACTGAATGATGCTATTTGAACTCCATTTCACTAGACCAAGTCAGATTAGATTTCCACAGGAAAGGAAGGAAAGACCGGGTAAGGGTGAGTGAAAGGGAGAAGGGGGGAACTAGACTTTCAGCACTTCTCATGTACTAAATGTATCATAAGTTCTTAGTAATGGTACAGTTTGATGTTACATTTATTGGTGGTCATGTTTTACAGGAATGCTTACCAGCTGTTCCTGAAAACATTCATGACAGATGCTTCCCACATTGACCCTGAATACAGAGAGAAGGAAGCTCCAAGGTATTGGCAAATGTTGCCTGATGCTGACAAAGCGAAGCACAGAAAGCGCTTAAATGACATGAAGCAGAAGTACATAAAGGATTATGAGAAATTCCTGAAGGTAAGGTTTGAACCCACACTGAGCATCAGGCTTGTGCAATTGTCATTTATCATTCCAGGTGCTTGAGTAAATGTGGTCTCTTATGAATATTATAAGACAGAAACTTGCCATTTAAGTGAGGACATTTTGACTATTTTTATCTTAATTTTCCTCCAAGTTGTGTGATTTCAGGCTTCCACTGTGGTGTAAGTGAAATCTATGCTCTTCTGGTATTTTACAGAATGCAGAATGATAGTTTCTTACAGATGTTTTGGGTCGACCCATCAGTCACATCTTCAGGGGTCAAGCAGTCCAAGAAGACCCTTGAAGATGAAACTGATAGGTTGCTCTGAAATGTCAGTAAGAAACTACCATTCTGCACTGCATAAAATACTAGAATGTTGCAGAGCCCCAAGTGGTTAAGACACTGGAGCCGCTTTAATTGTTGGATTACTTAATTGCATGGTGGTGCCAGAGTAGGTATCGTGCTGCTGCACCAGTTGCCCTTCACTGCTGTCACCTACTACACAACTGTTTTAGAGGGTAACATTTGGGTTATGGAGTCTCTCCTGATAGTGTGCTCAAGGGCATGGTATTTCAGAAAGTATACAGGGATGTGCAAGGCAAGCAGGCTTTGCATTTCTGAACTCTCTGACTTCTCTTCTTCTGTGCTGTGTACACTTTGCGTATGTTGGTAGGATTTCTTGTTCTCTGTGACAAGGATTTGCCTTGGACAGTGGGCCTACACCATGGTTTTGAGTTGTAGGGGGCGCATCACCATGAGACTGTCCTTTGTGGTGTAGTTTGGAAGTGTCATTGAAAATGGGGGCTGCTGTGTCCCATCCAGCCAATAGTCAGTGAAAATGATATGTGTTATTCCATTTTGGGAACAAATGTTGGAACAATAATTGCATTAAAGCTGAAAATGATTTACAGTCCATTCATGGGAAAGAAACAAACCACAACTTTACTGTGACAGGCAAACACAAATGGCTGTGTTGCAGTTCAGGACACATTTTGATTTGATTATAATTTCTTCCCTCACCTGTTTATTTTGTTTTCTTTTGATCATTTCTGTAATATATGTAACTTTGTTCTCTGTTGACAGCATGCACTCTTTCTCCCCCCCCCCCCCCCCTTTTTTTTTTTTTTATTTTTTTTTTGTTTTTTTTTAAATTGTGGTTTGAGAAAAAAAAATATTTTTTATTAAAAAATTTTTTTTTTTCCCCTCTTTTAAAAATGCCCCCCAAACAAAAAAC